>QWCB01000312.1_pt1 | contig 108911 bp, 93 predicted proteins | sample 1972511 | NCBI WGS metagenome assembly QWCB01 (sample SAMN09866719, study PRJNA288562) | Human gut metagenome isolate term5_stool, whole genome shotgun sequencing... | isolation source: gut | host: Homo sapiens | place: USA: California | reverse complement strand
CATAAGGACGATTTTTTCAGCGTCCCGGAGGATAACCCGCTGAAAGATTTTTTACAGACCGCAGACGAAGTCGCCAGCGAGGACGGCGACCCGGAACAAGCGTCTTTGGCGTTTATCTGTAAGCGGCTTAAATTGAATTTGAAGAAGCTGTCCGAGGAAGAAAAGAAGTGGCTGAAAAAGATTGCACAGAAGTCGGACTTGCTGAAAAATCCAACCCCACAGCGGGGGAAGAAATAAAATGAGGAGGTTTTATGATGAAACGAATATGGGCATTGTTACTGGGTGTGGTATTAAGTGTTTCATTGACTGCTTGTGCAGAAAATAATTTAGACCAAATGTATATTGAGGAAGCACAGTTGACAGAAGAAGAAAAAAATATTGCCGAACTATTGGGATTAAATCAAGAATATCGTCTGTATGATTTTTCCTTAGATGATACGGTGAAAAGTATGCAAATAAACACCTATGAATTGATTGATGGAGAATGGCACATAGTCGCAGGAGGTGGTGGACAAGCATTCGAGGATGCAGAAGGACGGCTTGCTCTCGGCTTTGATAATCTCGCAGACGGTTTGAGGATTGCTATACAAAGCGAACATAACAATGGTTCAACATCATACTTCAAAGAAAGCGAAAATGATATTACTGGTATGGGCTATGCTACTTCTGTTTTGAGTGATAAACAGGAAATTGTTTATGACCAAGAAATTCCGTTAGTGATACAGATAATAACTTCTAAAAATGAAGTACATTCCTATGTAGTTGATTATTTTTTTCAACCAGAGGAATACGAAAAGTATGATTACGAATATGTATATGCTATTACTGTCCTTTTCAGCCAAAAACCAGTAAGCGAATTAGCAAACTAACTACAAGGTTATGAGATACAAATAGCAAAGTCAGCCGAGCCAGTCAACGGTCAAGATGAACGGCGCACAAATGCACCGCCGTTGACAGTCCCGCCCGCCTTTGCTGATGGGCAATCAAGGCGGGAAAGCCCTAAAATGGCTTCCCGCCCATCTCAATTTTGAAAGGAAAATCCGTCTGCTTTTTCGTGAGAGTGTCCACAAGTTCGGGACATTTTGTCCCGAAGTCCGGCGTGGGATGCGGGACGGGGGTTTTCATATACGCCCTGTCTGCTGATGAAAGCAGTCCTGCGCTTGCGGCTCCACGCCACGCAATCACAGCCCTGTTTTCCTGCTGCTTCAAATGCCCTTGCCCTCCCGGTTGGCAACCTTATTTTCGCTGCAACGCCGACAGAGCGTATAACACACTACACTTTGCAAGCAAAGTCGTGTGCCAAAGGGTGCCCCTTTGGAAACCCCGAACAACAAAACAGGCTGAATATCTCGCACTTCCCCGGTGCTTGATATTCAGCCTTTATTTGTTGTCAGCAGCACCCGTTTCGTGGTCTGAGTGTAGTTTCTTGTAAACTGACCTAAATTACAGTAACAAACAAGGCAACTAATATGGCTGGCATCGCAGGTTGGTGTGTTGCCTCTACAGTAGAGAATTGTTACTACTTGATGGGAACGGCCACTGCGGGTGCCAATGGCAATGAACAAACCGCAGATCCCAAATCCGCCGAGGAGATGAAATCCCCCGCGTTTGCAGCCCTGTTGGGGGATGGCTTCATGGTCAAGAGCGGGGACTACCCCGCGCTGAAATGGGAGACCCCCACCGCGGCGGTACGCTTTACCATTGCTCCCGCGAATGCCACGCTCGAAATCAACGGCGGCACTTATACCGGCTCCACCACCGTGGCGCTGCCTGCCGCCGATACACCGTATTCCTATACCGTGTCCTGCCCCGGCTACACGCAGCAGACCGGCAGCGTGACCGTGACCGATAAGGACAACCCCGTGGCTGATCCTGCCAATGTTACTGTTACGCTGGCGGAGGATGCTGCACAGTGGGTCACCGTGACCTTCACCGTGACTCCGGAGAATGCCACGCTCACCCTCAAGGACGGCGAGACGCAGGTTGCGCCCACCGAGGGAACGACCTATCAGATGCTGAAGGGTCACGCCTATACTTACACCGCCGAGACGACCGAGGAGGGCTATGAGCCCGCCTCCGGCACCGTGACTCCCAACGAGAACAGCACCCAAACCGTGGCGCTGAAAAAGGTGCAGAGCATTGCGGTGACCAAGGCTCCCACAAAGACGGAGTACTACAAGGGCGATGCCGAACTTGACCTGACCGGCATGGTCCTCACGGTGAACTATGATGGCACCAATGAAACCCGCACCATTGAAGGCGACTATGCCGCCGCCGGTGTGACCTGTGAGGGCTTTAGCACCGAAAATCCTACAGATAGCCAAATCGTCACTGTCAAGTACAGGGGCAAAACCGCCACCTTTACCATCAAGGTGAAGGACGCAATGCTCTTTGCTGACTTTTTCACGGGACTCAATGGCATTGCCACAGCGCAAAACAGCACCTCCTACAAATTTGAGCCGGTGCTGCTGGATGGCGGTTATGTCCTGAAATCCACCAATGAAAAGAAGGGCAACACCACCTCCAGTCTGACCCTGACCTTTGCCAAGGCTGCCCAGTTGACCTTTGACTGCAAAACCGACTCCGAAAAAAATTATGATGGCCTGCGCGTAGATATTAACAATCAACAGGGAAACCAATTTGGTTCAACCGGCGGCGGATACAGTGGTGAAAAGCAAGATTGGAAAGAGTTTTCCATCGCTGTAAATGCCGGGGATAAGGTCACCGTAAACTACCGAAAAGATAGCAGCGGGGACAAGGGGCAAGATTGCATTTGGCTGCGCAATTTCCGCGCCGAGGTGCTGCCCACCGTGCGCTTTGATGTCAAGGATGCGGCAGGAACGGCAATTGATGCCACTGTGACGCTGAAAAAGGGCTACACCGGCCTGACAGCGGGTACAGACGGAAGTTATGCCCTGACAGTTGGCGAAAAATACACCTATACGGTGGAAAAGAAAGGCTACGAAAAGGTAACGCAGGAGTTTACCGCCCAAGAGGGGAACAACACCATTACCGTTACCCTTGTCAAGCTGCCGGTCATTACCCTGAAGTTTACCCCCGATGATGCGGCGGTAACACTGAAACAGGGAAACACCACCGTTTACAAGGAGTCTGCGGACAGCGAAAAAGGCAAGAATGTCTATATCGCTGCCAAGAATACCGACTACACCTACACCGTCAGCAAGTTTGGCTATGAGACGGCCACCGGCACGATCAGTGTTGCGACCACCGATGTGAACAAGACCGTCAAGCTGACCGAGTTGGCAAAGCAGACGGTGACCTTCAACATCACCAAGCCGGAGGGCGTGAACGCCGAACCGACCATCACCGTCAAGTCCGGCAGTATCACCGCCTACACGGGCAGCGGCGCGAACTGCACTCTCCCCGCCGGGGACTATACCTACACGGCCAAGTTGGATGGCTGCGATACCTTGTCTGGGAGTTTTGTGGTCAAGGCTGCCAAGACCATAGGCCTGGAGTTCGTCAAGTCGCTGACCTTTAACGATTTCTTTGCCGGCCTGGACGGTATTACCGCCGAGAACGGCACACGATATGGCTTTGAACCGGTACGGGCTGCTGGTGGGAACTATTTGGAGAGCAATAGAAGGAGTTACGGTGCGACTTCCTTGACCCTGACGGCGACAGAGTCCCGCTTGGTGTCCTTCCGGTATCTTGCAAAGGGAAATAAAGCCGAATATTCATGGGAAGACGATTCTGCCTTTACCGTGAAAAAGGGTACTACTCTGCTGACAGCCTACGAGGAGAACGGTTGGAAAACCTTTAGCACGGTGTTGAATAAGGATGAAAAACTCACCTTGTCTTTCAGCGAAAGTGGCAGCAGTTACTATGTCCGGCTCAAGGATTTTGCCGCCGCCGCAGCCCACACCCTCACCCTTAACACTCCCGACGGTGCAACGGTGGTGCTGAAGGACCGTAGCGGCGCGGAGATCACCGGCAAAAACGGCGCATACACCGTTGCCGCCGGTACCTATGCCTACACCGTCAGCAAGTTCGGCTACGAGACCAAGACGGGGAACATCACCGTTAGCGCCGATGTGAACGAGACCATCACGCTGAGCGAACTTGCCACCCGTACCCTGACCTTTGCCGTAACTCCGGCGGACGCCACGGTGACCGTGACCCACCCCGTGGGCGGCACGATCACAGCAGACGAGAACGGCGCATACATCGTCTACGCCGGCGAGACGTATGCCTATACCGTCGCCAAGGCGGACTATATCACGGTCAGCGGCAGCTTTACCGCTGCCAAAAACGACACCATCACGGTAACACTGACCTATGCCGGTGAGGGATGGGACGGCACGACCAAGACCGCGCCCACGCAGGACGAGAGCGGTGTCTACCTGATCGATACCGCCGCGAAGCTGGCCTGGTTTGCCGATGCCGTCCAAAACGGGCAGAGAGATATCAGCGCCAAACTCACCGCCAACATCAACCTCAACGGCAAGACCTGGACGGCCATCGGCACCAGTAGCAATAAGTTCGCCGGCACCCTGGACGGCGATAATTACACCGTTAGTGGACTCGTTACAACCGGCCTTGTGGGGGAACTTGCAGAGGGCGGCGTAGTTGAAAATCTGCGTGTGAATTGCGCGATTGTCAGTACTTCGTCGCTTTTGGGAGGTGTTGCCAATTCCAGTGCAGGAACGATACGGAACTGCATGGTCAGTGGTAGTATCACGTTCTCCAGCGGGGGATATAATGGTGCATCGGCAATCGGCGGCATTGCTGGACGGAATACCGGCAACGGTGTGATTAGTGGTTGCGTTAGTAGGGCTGTCGTCAAGGATGCTTACGATAATAGTACATATGGTACATCCGCATCTTTGGGAGGCATTGCCGGATATGCATACGGTGTTGTCGAGAACTGCTATTTTACCGGTACTCTCGCGGTAAAAAAGACGCAGCCGAATAAGATTATCAATCAAAAACGCGGCGGCCTTGTAGGCGAACTGAACGCTAATGCAGAGCTCAAGGGTTCCTATGTGGCAGGAGAGTTCGCAATAGCAGATGAGAGTAAGTTCGGTGCGGTGGTAGGCAAGGTGAACTCCGGCGCCACCATCACCAACTGCGCTTATCTGGACACCGTCGCACCACAGGCCGCGGCGGATGGTACCACCAGCGGCATGACTGCCCATACCGCGGACTATATGCGCTCCGCGGAGTTCGCCGTGGACATGGGCATGAATCAGGATGACGGCACCCTCAACGGCGGTTTCCCCGTTCTGCCCTGGCAGGGCGGCACCGTGCTCTCCGCCGACGACCTGCGGGCCGTCAGCCAGGCCCAGCAGAGCCTGCCCCTGCGCGGCATGACCGCCGCCGACGCCGCCAAGAAAGCCAAGGCTGACTGGTACGCCGAGACTGTGCTGGGATTCTATGACCTTACGGACAATAACGATAAGGCCGACCTCTGCAAGGAATACGGCATCGAAGAGCCCGGCGAAGCGGTCACGGACCTGCACGACTACTTCCTGACCGCCCTGCAAAAGCACTTCTATAAGGAACTGGGGCTCGATGCCGAGAATGCAGACCTTCTGAAGGCCGATGCCACCGGCGTCTATCAGCTCCGCGGCCTTACCCCGGTGAGCGGCGACCCGGAGGAGGAAGAGGAGACCGCGCAGACCTATACCGGCTTCCTGACCCTGCCCACGAGCGTCACCGTTCCCGCGGAGGGCAGTGGAGAGAAGACCGTTTCCCTCACTTGGACGGCGGATAACGCTCTGGTGAACACCGCCACCGGCGCGCTCACCGCGCCTGCCGGCGGCAAGGCTATTGTCACCCTCAAGGCCATGCTGACCTCCGGCAGCGAGAGCAAGGTCAAGACCTTTACCCTCTGCCTGTGGTCCAAAGCGGCGGAGCAACAGCAGACACTGGACGACATCGCCGCCGTGATCACCGCACGCAATGCGGCGGTGCGCCCCCTGCAGGGACTGGGCCTCTACAACGACACCAACGACGCCAACGGCAAGGGTGTTGAAAAAGCCTTCCGCCGCCTGCTGGAGGAGATGGGCTACAAGGATGTGGCAGACAAGGCTGTCATTACCTATACGGACGGCAGCGCTAAAGCCAGCGGTTTTGACGGTGCGGCACATGAGTACATCACCGCGAACGGCGATGTCAAGTTCTTTGACGGCGCTGTCCAGCTGAAGGAGGCGTATTACGCCGGCCTGGAGTTCAAAGTCGCCTACGGCGGTGCGGAGAAGACTATCACCACCCGCGCGATCGTGGGCCGCAGCTTTGACGATGTGCAGGCACAGCTGACGGAAGCTGCCAAAACGCTGACCTGGGAGATGATCCGCGGCGAGAACACCAACGAAGCGGAGACGGACACCACCGGCGCCTGGGATCGCCACGCCGTGGTTGGCGGCATTACCTCCAATTTGACGCTGCCTTACAGCATCTCCGGCCGCTACGATATGCAGGTCCAGTGGGCTGTTGTGGATGTCGCGGAAGACTCCAACTGCCTGTATATCAGCAGCGATAAAGACAGCGCCTCCGGCGTGGGCAACATTGTCCGCCCCGTGCGGCCTGCCGAGGGTGAGCTGCCCGAGGATGCCGGCAAGGAAACTTTGATCGCCCGCGTGACCTATACCGACTTTGACGACGATCCGTATATAAAGGAGCATATCACGGGGCAGAACGGTGTGGAGGTCTACGCCGACGTGTTCTTTGACATCACGGTAGCGCCCTTTGACATCGACGCCACCAACGAGATGCAGACGGCCCTGACGGACAAGTATCAGTCTCTGCTGGTGGACTTCGTGGACAAAACGACGAAGCCCGATCTCAGCAAAGTCGATGCCGATCTGCAGATGCCCCGGCCCTATCTGCTGCAGCAGGAGGGCATCATGACCGACAGCTATAACCAGAAGGTCACGATGGTGAGCCTCACCCCGGACGTGCTGGGTTTCAACGGTTATCACGCCATGGTCTACCGCCCGCTGCCCGGTGAGGAAGCGGCAGAGGCCAGATACGTGGTCACTATCACCACCCGCAGCTCCGGCCAGCTGCTGGCCCGTCAGGAGTTCAGCTTCACCATTCAGCCTTTTACCCAGCAGGAGTTGGATGGCGCTGCCGTCTTTATGACCAAGGCGCTGACCGGGGATGTCTACTGGAACGGTATCAAGAACGAGAATACGGATAAGACCAATGTCACCTCCGACCTGTACCCCTTCGCAGAGATCTGCAAAAACAAGGACGGCACGCTGGAATACGTCCGCGGCACGGTGAATATGACCTTCGACGGCATCGAGGCCGACGATATCCCCGGCTGGCTCGATACGGAGAAGTACCGCTGCTTCCGATCCTCCCGACCCTCCGTCATCGAGAATGAGCTCCTGCGTGTGCACCGGCCGGAGTACAATACGACAGTTACGCTGGACAGCGTCCTGACCTACACCAAGTACGCCCAGTACTGGGAGAAATTCGGCCTGAACGGCACTGAGGAGACAAAGGAGAAGTACAAGCTCTTCGAGCAGTTCTACAAGCAGCCGGTCAGCGTTGATCTGAGGGTCACGGGCCTGACGGGAAAAGATGATCCCAACGAGAACGCGATGATCACCGTCACCGTCCAGGTGGACGACTACAGCGAAAACGGCCACAGCTTTACCGGGACCAACTACACCTTTACCGGGAAGGCCAGCAATGACTGGACGGCCTGGGATGCCGTCAAGGCCTGCCTGGACAATGCCAAGTACGAATATACCGGCAGCGGTGCGTATCTCAAGAGCATTACGGACACAAAGGGCCAAACGCTGGGCGAGAAGGATGACGGCAAGTCCTCCGGCTGGATGTTCGGCGTCACGCCGGCCCAGGGCAAGGAGACGCTGCCCAACACCACGCTGGATGCGACCTTTATCCATGACGGCGACACGGTGCGCCTGTTCTTCACGAACAAGTATATCCCCGTGGACCCCGATGAGCCTGTGGATCCCGGCACGGAGGTCCCCAACTTTGACAAGGTGTACGCCGACACCAAGAAGTACATCCAGAACAACGTGCCCGCACCCGTTGTGGCCAGTGACCGCGGCGAGTGGGCGGTGCTGGGCTTGGCCCGCGCCGGCGTGGAGCTGTCCGATGCATACATCCAGGCCTACTACGGCAAGGTCGTGGCCTATGTGCAGAAGAATATGGGCGCGGACGGCGTTCTTGCCGATCCCGAGAGCCATAACCCCACCGTCACCGACAACGAGCGCATCATCCTGGCCCTTACCGCCATTGGTAAGGACCCCGCCAACGTGGGCGGCAAAAACCTGCTGGCGGCGCTGCAGGACCGGAATATCATGCAGGTCACCAATACCAGTGACACGGATATCAACGGTCTGGTATTCGGCCTGCTGGCCCTCAACAGCGGCAACTATACCCAGGACAGCTACTGGCTGGTACAGGCCATCCTGACCCAGCAGAATGAGAATGGCAGCTGGAGCGCCAGCGCCGACAGAAAACCCGTCGGCGACGTGGACATGACCGCCATGGCGCTGCAGGCGCTGGCACCCTACTACAACGAGGGCGGCGATACCACGGTGAACGCCGCCGTCGATAAAGCGCTGCAATGGCTGTCCGCTAAGTACAAGGGCACGGGCTATACCAGCGCGGAGAGCTGCGCTCAGGTGGTGGTGGCCCTGTCCGCTCTGCAGCTGAACGCCAACAGCGACAGCAGCTTTGTCAAGACCGTAGATGGTGCGCCCACCAGCGTGCTGGGCGATCTGCTGCGGTATTACCTCGGCGAGGGTCAGGGCTTTAAGCATACGGCCTCGGGCAAGACGGCTGACCAGAAGGCCACCGAGCAGGCCCTCTATGCCATGGCAGCCTATGAGCGCTATTGCCGGAGGACCAAAGCCCTCTACGATATGACCGACGCCGTCTGCGCCCACAGCTTCGGCGATTGGCAGGTAGTCTCCCCGGCCACCTGCACGGCGGACGGCTCCCGCCAGCGCGTCTGCACGCGCTGCGGCGCGGTGGAGGTTCAGACGCTTCCTGCCGCAGGCCACAAGTTCGGTGAGTGGACGACCACCAAGGAACCCACCTGCACCGAGACCGGCACGGAGAAGCGTACCTGCTCCGTCTGCTCCAAGGAGGAGACCCGCGTCATCGCTGCGTTGGGCCACACCCCCGGCACGAAGGTGTCTGTGGACAAAAATGACCATTGGAATATCTGCGAAGTCTGCCATCAGCCGGTGAACAAGACCGAACATACCTATGTAAACGGCATCCAGTGCGTCTGCGGCGTCCGTAAGGGCGCGGAAGGCGACGCGGATACCACCATAAAGCGTGTGGTGGTGTCCGACGAGATCACGTTTGCGCTGGAAGACAATGACAAGCTAAATACGCCGGACAAGGTCAAGGCCGAACTGCAGCTGCAGATCACATTGAAAAACAGCAAGAGCAATAAGGACAACACCGTTTTCATGGATGTGTCGCTGCTCGTATTCGAGAACAACGGGTGGCGTCCTGCCACCAAGGAGGACCTGACAGCCGGCAAGATCACAGTTTTGCTGCCCTACCCGGAGGCCGTGGCCGCCAAGTACGGCCAGTATAACTTCACCGTGGCGCACATGGTCGCCATGGCGGACTGCGGCCTGGATGTGGGCACCGTGGAGTTCCCCGCTGTCACCAAAACCGCCAGCGGCCTGCTGGTGACGCTGACCGGCCTGTCTCCTGTGGCCATCAGCTGGACGGAGTCCACCAACCACTATTACTACAACCCCACCGCGACGCCGGACAAGACCGACTCTGCCAACACGGCGGACGACAGTCAGATGGTGCTGTGGCTGGGCAGCGCGGTCCTGGCGGCGGCAGCCGTTGTGGTGCTGACCCGGAAGAAGCGCGTTTCCAAGTAACAACAGAACAGCCGACGCAGGGGCGCGAAAGCGCCTCTGCGTATGGCGCTTTTGTGAGGAATGAGAGATATGAAGAAAAACCACCGATTTTGGCTGTTGGCGCTGGCGCTGTCCCTGCTGCTGACCTGCGCCGCCTGCGGGAAAAAGACCGTATCGGCCGCCCCCGGCAACATTCCCACGGCAACGCAGGAGCAGACCACGGACACCAGGAAGGACGACACAGCTGAAACGGGCACCACCAAGGCTGACGGTAAGCAGGACGCGGCAAAGACTGAGGATAAGACCGCGGACGATAAGAAGCCTGACAAGCAGAAGTCGGCTGATGATGCCAAAAAGGCCGAGGAGGATACCAAAAAGCAGGAGGAAGCCAAGCGCCTGGAGGAGCAGAAGCGGCTGGAAGAAGAGAAGAAACAGCAGGAGCAGGCGCAGCAGCCCGCTGTGCCGGGCCCCGATCCCACGCCTGCACCTGACCCTACGCCGGCGGCATCCGTATCGCTGTACATCTCCTGTGCCACGGTGCTTGATAATATGGACAAGTGCTCCGACAGCGTGAAGGGCCTTATCCCCGCCGACGGCGTGATCCTGTCCACCACGGTGACCATCACCGAGGGTGAGTCTGTCATGTCCGTACTGAAGCGGGCCTGCGGTGACGCGGGTATCCCGGTGAGCTCCAGCGGCAACTATGTCAGGGGCATCAACGGCCTGTTCGAAAAGAACGTAGGCAGGAGCTCCGGCTGGATGTACTGTGTGGGGGGAACCTTCCCCAGCTATGGCGCGGACAGCTATACGCTCTCCGGCGGCGAGAGTATTCAGTGGCTCTACACCTGTAATATGGGTGCAGACGTGGGCAATACCTACATGGGCTGACAAAAGGGCGGCTTTTGCCGCCCTTTTTCCGCACGCAGGATTGACGTATCCCCTGGCGGCAGGGTATAATCAAAAGGTTAAGACATCATGTATGCAGGAGGTGATCCCATGGACGATACGCTGCGCACTTGCCATCCGGCGGTGAGCTTTGCCTATTTCGCCCTGGTCATCGCCTGCGCGATGCTGCTGATGCACCCGGTGTGCCTGGTTCTGTCGACGCTGGGCGGCGGGTGGTATGTCGCCCGTCTGCTGGGCGGCAAGGGCCTGCGCCGCCACCTGCTGTGGCTGCTGCCTATGGCCCTCCTGGCGGCGGCCCTGAACCCGGCCTTTGTCCACCAGGGCGTCACCATTCTGGCTTATCTGCCCTCCGGCAATCCCCTGACGCTGGAGAGCCTGCTCTACGGTCTGGCCGCCGGCGCCATGCTGGGCGCCGTGGCGCTGTGGTTCGTCTGCGTCACCGATGTCATCACCTCGGACAAGGTGGTGTACCTCTTTGGCCGCGTCATCCCGGCGCTGTCGCTGCTGCTGAGCATGATCCTCCGCTTTGTGCCCCGCTTTGTCCGGCGGCTCCGCGCCGTGGCGCAGGCCCAGCGGCATCTGGGCCGTGATACCCAGACCGGCGCCCCGGCCCGGCGCGTCAGAAGCGCCCTTCGTGTGTTCTCCATCGTTGTCACCTGGAGCCTGGAAAGTGGCCTCATCACCGCCGATAGTATGCGCTGCCGGGGCTATGGCCTGCCGGGGAGGACATCCTTCTCCCTCTACCGCTTTGACCGGCGTGACGGTGCCGTCGCCCTCTGGCTGGCCTTCTGCGGCCTGTATCTGCTGGGCGGCGGTCTGGCCGGCGGCCTGCGCTTTCAGTATTACCCCATGCTGCTCAGCGGCCCCGTCACACCGCTGACGGTCAGCTTTTTCGCCGTTTACGGCCTGCTCTGCTTTACGCCGGTGCTGCTGGATGCCCTGTCCCGGCGCCGCTATCTCGTCCGGAAAGGAGGGACTCCCCATGCCTGAACTGCTGCGTTTGGAGCATTTTGGCTTCACCTACCCCCAGCAGCCCTGCCCCGCGCTGGCGGATGTGTCCCTCACGGTCCGTCAGGGCGAGTTCTGGGTCCTCTGCGGCGCCTCCGGCTGCGGCAAGACCACGCTTCTCCGCCAGCTGAAGCCCGCCCTGCGTCCCCACGGTGCGGCCGAGGGCTGTATCCTCTTCGACGGTCAGCCGCTGGATGACCTGCCGCCCCATCGGCAGGCCGCTGATATCGGCTTCGTCCTTCAGTCCCCGGAGGAGCAGACCGTCACCGACAAGGTCTGGCATGAGCTGGCCTTCGGACTGGAGAGCCTTGGCTGCGACACGCCCTCCATCCGTCGCCGCGTGGCGGAGATGGCCTCCTTCTTCGGCATCCAGGACTGGTTCCATAAGAAAGTGGATGAGCTCTCCGGCGGCCAGAAGCAGCTGCTGGCCCTGGCCTCGGTCATGGTGCTCCAACCCCGTCTGCTGATACTGGACGAGCCCACCAGCCAGCTGGACCCCATTGCCGCCGCCGACTTTTTGCAGACTGTGGGCCGCCTGAACCGCGAGCTGGGCATCACCGTCCTCCTGACGGAGCACCGTCTCGAGGAGACGTTGCCCCTGGCCACCCACGCCGCCGTGCTGGACGGCGGCCATCTCCTCTGTGCCGGCGCGCCGGAGGCGGTGTGCCGTTCCCTGCGGGGCCGCGGCCACGATATGTTCCTGGCCATGCCCGCCGCCGTCCGTATCTGGGCCGGGGTGGACAGCGACGCGCCCTGCCCCATCACCGTCCGCGAGGGCCGCGATTTCCTGTCCGGCTGGTGCGATGAACACCCCCTGTGCCCGCTGCCGCCGGAGCCGGTGTATCCCGCCGGGGATACCGCCCTTGCCGGCGCGGGTCTCTGGTTCCGCTATGAGCCGGACCAGCCGGACGTGGTCCGCGGTCTGGACCTTCAGGCCCGCCGGGGTGAGCTGCTGGCCCTGCTGGGCGGTAACGGCGCAGGCAAGTCCACCACCCTGGGCCTGCTGTCCGGCGCGCTGACGCCCCAGCGGGGCACCGTGACCCATACGGGCCGCATCGGCGTTCTGCCCCAGGACCCGCAGGCTCTGTTCGTGAAAAACACGGTCCGTCAGGACCTGTACGAGTCCTTTGACGGCACGGACCTCCCCAAAGACCAACGTGACCGCCGGGTAGAACAGGTGACGGCCCTTTGCCGCCTGACCGAGCTGCTGGACCGCCATCCCTATGACCTCTCCGGCGGCGAGCAGCAGCGGGCCGCCCTGGGTAAGGTGCTGCTGCACCAGCCGGATATCCTGCTGCTGGACGAGCCTACCAAGGGCCTGGACGCCGCCTTCAAGCAGTCCTTTGCCGCTATTCTTTCCGCGCTGACCGCCGCCGGCACGACAGTGGTGATGGTCAGCCACGACGTGGCCTTCTGTGCCCGGTATGCCCACCGCTGCGCCCTGTTTTTCGACGGCAGCATCGTCGCGGAGGGCACACCCCGTGACTTCTTCTCCGGCAACAGCTTCTATACCACTTCCGCTAACCGTATGGCCCGGGACTTCTGCCCCCGTGCTGTCACGCCGGAAGACGTGATCGCGGTCATCGGCGGGACCGTCCCGCCCCAGCCGGAGGTGCCTGCCGCCTGGCAGCCTCTGCCTCCGGTGGCGGAGGAGTCCACCGCCTGGAAGCCGAAAAAGCTTCCCTGGTGGCGCAGGACCATCGCCGCCGTATGCGGTGCGGGTGCGCTGGCGATCTTCTGGCTGGCGGCCAAGCACACCGACCTCACCGCCCTGGTGGGCGGCGGCACGCTCTCCCAGGCCGGCTGGCAGGCCCTGGGCCTTTACGGCCTGTTCATCGCCCTGCTCTTCGGCTGCATCGCCGCCATCGGCCGGCGCTCCAAGCCCCTGACGCTGCTCCAGACCCCGGTGCAGAAGCGAAAGCTCTCCCACCGTACCCGTCTGGCGGCGGCACTGATCCTGCTGTGTATCCCCGCCACGCTGTATCTGGGCTTTTTCTACCTGGGCAACACCGCCTACTACCCCATCGCCTTCGCCGTGCTGCTGGAATGCATGGTGCCCTTCTTCCTGGTGTTCGAGGGACGGAAGCCACAGGCCCGTGAGCTGGTGCTGGTGGCCTCCCTCTGCGCCCTGGGCGTGGCGGGCCGCGCCGCCTTCTTCATGCTGCCTCAGTTCAAGCCCGTCCTGGCTCTGACCATCATCTCCGGCGTGGCCCTGGGCGGCGAGACCGGCTTCCTGGTGGGCGCCATGACCATGCTGGCCAGCAACGTTCTGTTCTCCCAGGGTCCCTGGACGCCCTTCCAGATGTTCGCCATGGGTATCATCGGCTTCCTGGCGGGCGTGTTGTTCCGCCGGGGCTGGCTGCGCCGCAGCCGCGCCGCCCTGTGCGTCTTCGGGGCCATCTCCGCCGTGCTCATCTACGGCGGCATCATGAACCCCGTCTCCGCCCTGCTCTATGCCCGCACGCTGGAGTGGAAGGTCATCGCCGCCTACTATGTCACCGGCTTTCCCATGGACTGCGTCCACGCCGCAGCCACGGTGTTCTTCCTGCTGGTGCTGGCGGAGCCCATGCTGGAGAAGCTGGACCGCATCAAGATCAAATACGGCCTAGTGGAATAAGCAGGCGCCCACCCCGACGGGGTGGGCGCGTCCGCGCGGTGCAACTTCAGGTTTCCCACTTTTTTTCGCCGCAACCGAAAGGTGATAGACATTCCGCCGCTTCTCCTGTATAATGGCGGTGAGAACACAGAAGGGAGGACCGCCTATGGCTTCTATCCGCTGCAAGGCCTGCGGCAAGACCTATGATTCCCGTGAGGGCTTCTGCCCCAAGTGCGGCGCCTATAACCGCCCGCCCCGCCGGGAGTGGGTGGACGCCGACGGCGACGTCCACTACGCCGAACAGGAGAAGGTCTGCTACGAGCAGAAGGAGTGCCACGAAGAGAAGGTTTGCTATGAAAACCAGACCCGCCGCCCCCGGCCCCATATCCGCCGCCCTGCCGCTGGTAAAAGCCCATCCTCTGCCGTGACCTTCATCGCCGTGGCCGTGGCCGTGATCGTGCTGTTTGCCGTGCTGCGCGGCGTGTCCGGTGACATCTTTGACCGCAATGAGCCGATGCCCGACTACGGTTGGGGGCAGGTAGCACCCGCCGAGGAGATTGAAGCCGCGGTGCGGGAGTATGCGGAGATGGGCGAATGCTTCACCTTGGAGGGCGGTGCCTTCGTGGTGACCTATACCGAGCTGGACCACGAGAACCTGTCCCTGCTGGCCCATGTGGTGGAGGAGGGGGACTACCAGACCTTCCCCGACCTTATCTGGGTGGACGATGACGGCTTTGAAAACTGGTACTATCCCGAGGATGTTGTCGTTTCAGACACCGACGACAATGTGTTCATATGCATGTATGACCTGTCGCCGATGGAGGAGCTTACGGAGGAGACTTACCTGATCTTCTCCGGCATGGATAAGGAGGTCGTCGTTCCCGTTGACCTTGCACAATGGTGATACAAAAGCCTCCCCTGTGGGGGAGGCTATTTGCTCTATATAGACAGGCCCTCCGGCGAAGCCGGGGGGCCTGTTCCTCAGAACTTATCCTTATTGAATATCCGCAGGATCTCGTCGAAGGACTTGTCCATCTCGTCCTGACCCTGCTCGCCCTTCACCTCGTCCAGGGGCTGGGGCGCGCCGCTGTTCTCCGTCTGTGCGGGCTGAGTCACAGCAGCGGCATTGGCGGCCTGCTGCGCCTCGTCAAAGCCCGTGGCAATGACGGTCACGCGGATCTCATCGTCCAGCGTCTCGTCGAAGGCGGCGCCGAAGATGGTCAGCGCGTCGGGATGCACCGCCTGCTGCACCAGTGTGGCGGCCTGCTCCACCTCCTCCAGACCGATGTCCATGGAGCCGGTGACGTTGATCAGCACGCCCCGTGCACCGTTGATAGAGGTCTCCAGCAGGGGGGAGGAAATGGCCATCTTGGCGGCCTCCTCGGCCTTGCCCTTGCCGGCCGCGCGGCCCACGCCCATGTGGGCCAGACCTGCGTCCTTCATAATGGCGGTCACGTCCGCGAAGTCCAGGTTGATGAACCCGGTGTCGCGGATCAGGTCAGAGATGGACTGCACCGCCTGGCGCAGCACGTCGTCCGCGATCTCAAAGGCGTTGGCAAAGGTGATCTTCTGGTCGGTGGCGTATTTCAGACGCTCGTTAGGAATGATGACCAGCGAGTCCACCTTGCTCCGCAGCTCCTCGATGCCCTGTTCCGCCTGGGTCATGCGGCGGTGTCCCTCGAAGCCGAAGGGCTTGGTCACCACGCCCACGGTCAGAATGCCTGCCTCCCGGGCGATCTCAGCCACCACGGGTGCCGCGCCGGTGCCGGTGCCGCCGCCCATGCCGGCGGTGATGAACACCATGTCGGTGTTTTCCAGCGCCTTGGCCATCTGGTTGCGGCTCTCCTCCGCGGCCTTGCGGCCCACATCCGGGTTGGAACCCGCACCCTTACCGCCGGTCAGCTTCTCGCCGATCTGAATTTTATAGGTAGCGCTGGAGGCATTCAGTGCCTGCTTGTCTGTGTTGACTGCGACAAAATCAACGCCCTGCGCGCCACTGCGTACCATGCGGTTGACCACGTTGTTTCCGCCGCCGCCTACGCCCACGACCTTGATGCTGACAACGTTCTCCGGGCCGGTTTCCAATCCAAAAGCCATGTCTGCTCCTCCTGCCATAATTTGTATGAAAATGACGGATTATCTCCTGGTAAATGCTATATCTTGTATTGTATTACGAATTGGCGCAAGCGTCAAGTGTAAGCACTTAATTTACCGAAAAAGTTTTGTGCCGGGAGCATGAAGCACCTACGCAGCGTCCCCGATGCGGTGCGGTACGCGCGGCATCACTCCGGAATGAACCGTGCCTTCCCCTCCTGCATCATATTGATAACGCCCTTTTCGTTGACCTCCAGCTTCTCCACCACGGCCATCAGATAGTCCAGCTTGTAGCCGTAGTCGGCCTCCCGGGGCAGCTGCACGTCGAACCGTCCCAGATACCGCAGCGTCAGCTGTGCCGGGTCGCTCATGTCCATCAGCGATACGTCCGCCGTCATGCCGCGCTGGTCCAGCGCCTGCATGAGCGTCAGCAGCTGCTCCAGCGCCAGCTCCTGTCCCTCCGCCGCCTTTGCCGGCTGACCCACCGCCGGGTCTGTCAGCGTCAGGCCCTTTACCTGCATCCGCTGCTTCGCGGCAGCGGGCGTTACCTCGTCCACGATGTTCCCCGTGTCGCACAGCAGGTACGCTTTCCCGTCCTGCACGATGGCCGCCGGGTCCGCGCACTCCGTCACGATGATGGAAAGCCCGTCCGGCAGCGACCGCCGGAACTGCACCGTCTCGATATACGGCAGCGCTCTGCGTATGCGCTCCGCCGCGCTGTACTTGTTCATCAGGAACATATTGTCCCCCTCATTGACCCCCACTGCGTCGATGATCTCCTGCCGGGTATAGCGGTCGTTGCCGCTGACCTCGATGCTGCGTATACGGAAAAACAGCGTCAGAGCCAGAGAGATGGCGGTGCAGATCAGCACAAAAGCCAGCAGCTTGTAGAGGAAGCTCAGGCTTCCTCTCCGCCGCTTATGGTTGTACCGTCTGCGCCTTGCCATCGTCCGTGCTCCTCCGCTGTTTTTGCTGTCTCGTCTATTGCTCTGTGATCCGGGCGCCCAGCGCCCGCAGGTCCCCGGCCAGGTCCGCGTAGCCCCGCTGGATGTGGCCGATGCCCTGCACCGTGGTCACGCCCTCGGCGGCCAGCCCGGCCACCGCCAGCGCCGCCCCACCCCGCAGGTCGGTGGCCACGACCTCCGTGCCGTGCAGCCGTTCCGTGCCGCACACCACTGCCACCCGCCCCTCGGTCCGGATGTCCGCACCCATGCGTGCCAGCTCCGGCACGTGCCGGTACCGGCTCTGAAAGATATTCTCCACAAACACCGTGGTGCCCTGCGCCTGCAGCAGCGCCGCCATCAGTATGGCCTGGCAGTCGGTGGGGAACCCCGGATACGGCGCCGTCCGCACCGGCGGCACGGCCCGCAGCGGCCCCATCCGCGTCAGCTGTATGTACCCCTCACCGCAGCGGACGCCGCAGCCCGCCTGGTCCAATACCGTGGTCACCGCCGCCAGGTGCCGGTGCTCCGCGTTCCGCAGCGTGACCTCTCCGCCGGCGGCTGCCGCCGCGCACAGATAGGTGGCCGCTACGATCCGGTCCGGTATCACCCGGTGCACGCACCCGTGCAGCTTGCGTCTCGGCGACACCGTGATGACCGAGCCGCCCGCGCCCCGCACCTCCGCGCCCATGGCGCACAAAAAGTCCTGTAAGTCCGCGATCTCCGGTTCCCGTGCCGCATTGCAGATCACCGTCTCTCCCTCCGCGCCGCAGGCCGCCAGCATGGCGTTCTCCGTGGCGCCCACGCTGGGCGTGGCCAGCACGATCTGGCAGCCGGTCAGCTTTCGCGCCCGGCACCGCAGGGTCCCGCCTGCGTCGTCGATATCCGCCCCCAGCGCCCGCAGGGCCGCCAGGTGCAGGTCGATGGGCCGCGGCCCCAGCTCGCACCCGCCGGGATAGCTCAACTCCGCCCAGCCGCACCGCGCCAGTATCGCCCCCAGAAAGATCACGGACGACCGCATCCGCCGCATCAGTGTCTGGGGTATGTCGCACCGCGTCAGCGTGGTGCTGTCCACCAGCAGGTCGTCTCCGTCCCACTGCACAGCGCAGCCTAAGTACCGCAGGATATCTGCCGCCGAGTCCACATCGCTCAGGTGCGGACAGCCTTCAATGCGGCACACGTCTCCGCTGAGCAGCGTGGCGGCCAGAATGGGCAGTACGCTGTTTTTCGCGCCCTGCACCGCCACCTCGCCCCGCAGCGGCGTGCCGCCCTCTATGGTGATATACCTCATGTGCCCTCCCTTTCCCGTCCATCCAACAGCTACGCCATTGTATGAACGGACAGGGGAGAGGGGTGACTCCCTTACTTCCGCACCAGCGCCATGACCGTGTCGTAGATGCGCGCCGTGGCGTCGGGGATACCCAGCTCCTTCATGGCCCGGGCCATGGAGATGCGTTTTTCGCTATCGGAGAGGATGGCCTCCACGGCCTTGTACAGCCCGTCGCCGGTGCTCTCCGGCTCCGTGATGACCACTGCGCCGCCGTGCTTTTCCAGCAGCCGCGCGTTCTTCTCCTGATGGTTGTTGGTGACGTAGGGTGATGGCACCATCACCGTGGGCTTGCCCAGCGCCGTCAGCTCACTGATGGTGGAGGCCCCGGCGCGGCACAGCACCACGTCCGCCGCCGCCATCACCACGTCCATGTCATAGATGTACTGCCGCACGTCCAACCGGTCGGACTTGGGCAGTCCCAGCTCCCGCAGCTTCTGCTCCATGGCCTCCCAGCCGCCCTTGCCCACCGCGTGGATGTGGCGGAAGGGATAGCCCTCTGCGTCCTCCCGGCGGAAGAAGTCCACCATGCACTCGTTCATGTGGCTGGCGCCCAGGCTTCCCCAAAAGGATACCACAAGGGGTGCCTCGTCGTCAAAGCCCAGCTTTTTCCGGGCCTCCTCCCGGCTCAGCCGGAAGAAATCCCCCCGCACCGGCGTCCCGGTGACGGCGATGCGCTCCGGGTGCTTGTAGTGCTGCCGGCAGTCCTCAAAGCCCACCATGATGACGTCGGCATAGCTTTCCAGCAGCTTCGTGGTCAGCCCCGGCACCATGTTGCTCTCGTGCACCGCCGTGGGGAGGTGTGCCCTGGCCGCCGCCTTCACCATGGGATAGCTGGCGTAGCCGCCGGTGCCCACCACCAGGTCGGGCTTGAAATCCCGCAGGATGGCCCGCGCCTGCCGTCCGGAGGACGCCAGCACCCGCACCGTGTGCAGGTTGTGCCGTATACCCTCGATGCTGAATTTCCGCTGAAAGCTGCTGACCTCCACCGCGGCGTAGTCGTACCCCGCCTTGGCCACCAGCTCGCGCTCCATGCCCGTGGGCGTGCCCACGAACAGCACGGCCGTCTCCGGGGCCTTCTCCTTCATATACCCCGCCAACGCAAGGGCAGGGTTTACGTGTCCCGCGGTGCCGCCGCAGGTAAATATCACTCTCATACGGTTGCTCCTGCCAGCCGCCTTGGGCGGCTTATACCTAAAAATTCGATACGTTCTGTATTTTATCTGTCAAATATTACGATTTGTTGTCGGATTCTGTGCTTTTATCCCGCCCGTGCCGCCGGTATCTGCCGCGATACGCTCAGCACGATGCCCATCTCCACCAGCTGCAAACACAGCGCCGTGCCGCCGTAGCTGAAGAAGGGGAGGGAGATGCCCGTGGTGGGCACGAAGCCCGACACCACGGCGATGTTCAGAAATGTCTGCAAGGCCAGATGGGTCATCACGCCCACCACCAGCAGCGCGCCGAAGCGGTCCCGGGCGTGGAGCGCGATCCAGAAGCCCCGCAGGATCAGCATGGAGAAGATCAGCATGATAACACACGCGCCGATCAGCCCCAGCTCCTCGCAGATCACGGAAAAGATGAAGTCGTTGTACTGCTCCGGCAGGTACAGGAACTTCTGTCGTCCCCGGCCCAGGCCCACGCCCAGCAGGCCGCCGGAGCCGATGGTGATCAGGCTCTGCGCCAGCTGGTAGCCGTCGCCATAGTAGTCCTCCCAAGGGTTATGCCACATCTCGATACGGGCCGCGCCGTATCGGATGACGCCCGCCTCCGCCAGCTTCACGAACAGGAAGGCCAGTGCGCTGACGCCGCCGACGCCCACCGCCACCAGCCAGCCCTGTATGCCGCCCACGATCATCAGCACCGCGCCGGTGGCGAAGATCAGAACGGTGCCCGACAGGTGGGGCTCCAGCATCATCAGTACGCCGATGACCGCCAGCAGCGCCACGTAGGGCAGGATGCCCTGCCGCCACGTCAGCATCTTCTCCCGCTTTTTGGAGATGGTGTCGGAGAAGTAGACGATGACCGCTAACTTGGCGATTTCAGACGGCTGGAACTGGAACACGCCCTTAATGCCCAGCCAGCGGGTGGCGTTGTTGGAGGTGATGGCCAGCGGGTTGTGGGGGATAATGACCAGTATCAGCAGGAACAGCGCCAGCCCCACCAGCAGCCGTCCCGCGCCGCGCCAGCGCTGATAGTTGATCTTGCTGACCACGAACATGGCCACAAGACCCAGCGCCGCGAAGGCGGCCTGCCGCTTGAAGTAGTAGGTGCCGTCCCCGGTGTCGTAATAGGCCCGGGGAAAGCTGGCGGAAAACAGCATGATCAGGCCGATGACCGTCAGCAGCAGCGTCAGGATCAGGAAGGGGAGATCCATCTGCCCGCGGGCGGCTTCCTTATGCCGGCGCTCCACCTGCCGCATCCGTTCCTGCTGGGCCTTCCGGGCGCGCTGTTCCTCCCGTGTCATAGTCTCCCTCCTTCCCTGTGAAAATAGTGCGAAGCCTTAGAAGCTGAAGCGCTGGCACACGGCCAGATAGGCGATGACGCAGCCTATGACACTGACGGCGGTGAACACCGCCACCACCTTGGTCTCCTTCCAGCCGCACATCTCGAAGTGATGGTGCAGCGGCGCCATCTTGAAGATGCGCTTGCCGTGGGTCAGTTTAAAATAGCCAACCTGGATAATGTCGCTCAGTGTCTCGCAGATATACACGATGCCCACCAGGATCAGCACCAGCGGCATATCATAGGCGAAGGCCAGCGCCGCCACGGCGCCGCCCAGAAACAGCGACCCCGTATCGCCCATGAACACCTTGGCCGGATAGTGGTTGTACAGCAGGAACCCCAGCAGACCGCCCACCAGTGCGCCGGAGAACAGCCCCAGCTGCTCGAAGCCGGGCCAGATCACCGCCATCACCAGGAAGAACAGACCCACCGGCACGGTCACACTGCTGCTCAGTCCATCCAGACCGTCCGTGATATTCACGGCGTTGACGGTGCCCACGATCACAAAGGCCGCGAACGCCAGATACACGATCCACGGCAGCACGATGTGGGTGTTCCAGAAGGGAATATACAGGTTGGGGCTCAGCATCCCCTCGTACCGCATCAGGCACAGGAACGCCACCGCCGCCGCCAGCTGCAAAATAAACTTCTGCGGCGCGGTCAGGCCGGTGTTCTGGTGGTGCTTCACCTTCTGATAGTCGTCGATATATCCGATAACGCCAAATACCAGCGCGAACAGGTACACATACAGGTGTACGAAGCTGCCGGCCATCATCCGCTGCCAGCCCAACACGACGATGGTGAGGCCGATGCCGATGATGAACATCAGCCCGCCCATGGTGGGGGTGCCCTGCTTCGTCATGTGCCAGGAGGGCCCGATCTCCTTGATGGACTGTCCCGCCTTCAGCTTTACCAGCGCCGGTATCAGCAGCTTGCCTGCGATGGCGGTGACGATAAAGCATACCGCGACAGGCAGCACGATCTCCATAATTCCCATACTATCTTGCTCCTTCCCTCCGCGCCGCGCGGAGGTCTTTTCTTTATTTCTGCGTTTCCTTCAGGTGCTCGGCCACGATGACCCGTTCATCCATGGGATAGTGCTTGTGGTCGATCTCCTGGTAATCCTCGTGGCCCTTGCCGGCCAGTACGATCACGTCGCCCGGCTGGGCGTGGTCCATGGCGTAGTGAATGGCGGCCACCCGGTCGGGGATCACCGCATAGGGTGTGTCATAGCCCTTCAGTCCCACCAGAATGTCGTCGATAATGGCCTCCGGCTTCTCCGTCCGGGGGTTGTCGCTGGTGACGATGACAAAGTCTGCCAGCCTTGCGCCGATCTCACCCATCACGGGCCGCTTCGTCTTATCCCGGTCGCCGCCGCAGCCGAACAGCGCCACCACCCGCCCCTTGGCGAAGGACTTGGCGGATTGCAGCACCTTTTCCAGCGCGTCCGGCTTGTGGGCATAGTCGTTCAGCACGGTGTAGCCCGTTCCCGGCGTAGGGATGATCTCCATCCGGCCCTTCACGCCGTGGTTCTTCGCCAGTGCGTCGGCACACTCCGCCAGCGGCACGCCCAGGTTCCAGCAGCAGGCCATGGCGTCCAGCGTGTTGTACACGGTGAACAGCGCCGGTATGCCCACGTGGACGTGGCACCATTCCGTGTCCGCCTCCGCGTCAAAATCCACACTGCCGGGCTCCAGCGCCACGTTCTTCGCCATCAGGTCCGCCTGACCGTTTACAGAGTAGGAAAAACGCCGTGGGCAGGTGGCATCGGCCATCAGCCGTTCCGCCCAGGGGTCGTCGGCGTTGTAGATGCCCACGTCGCACTGGCGCATCAGCAGCGCCTTGGCGTCGCAATAGGCCTCCATGGTCTTGTGGAAGTCCAGATGGTCCCGGCTCAGGTTGGTGTAAATGCCCACCGCGAAGGGTATGCCGTACACCCGGTCCAGCATCAGTGCGTGGGAGGACACCTCCATCACCACATGGGTGCAGCCCGCGTCGGCCATCTCCCGCAGCAGCTTCTGCAGCTCGAAGGACTCCGGCGTGGTGCGCTCGGTGTGCAGCACCCGGTCGCCGATCATATTCTGTATCGTGCCGATCAGGCCCACCTTGGCCCCGGCCTTCTGTTCTAGAATGCTCTTGATGAGGTAGGTGCTGGTGGTCTTGCCGCTGGTACCGGTGATGCCGATCATGGTCATCTCCCGTGCGGGGTGATCGAAGCGATTGCCGCCCACCACCGCCAGCGCCCGGCGGCTGTCCGCCACCCGGACGAAGGGCGCGCCGTCCTCCGGCGCGCGCTCGCACAGCACGCAGGCAGCGCCCTTCTCCCGTGCCATGGGAATATATTTATGTCCGTCCGTCTCCGCGCCGGTGACGGCGATGAACAGATCGCCCGATTCCACCAGCCGCGAGTCGTACCGTACCTCCCGGATGTCGCTATCCGGCTCGGCGTTTGTTTCCAGAATATCCAGCCCGTTCAACAGCTCACGCAGTTTCATCATCAACTCTCCTTTGCGTCTGTGCATAATGGTATACACACTATTCTACCACATTTCGTCCGCGGACAAAAGGGAACCGTGTGCTCTGTTGGGCGCAAAACGTGTGGCGTCAGTCCGTCACGGACGTGTCGCCCAGCTGCACGGTGATGACCGTGCCGGCCTCCACCTCCGTACCCTCGTCGATGGACTGGCTCAGCACCCGGACGGAGCTGGACTCGCTGCCCGTGGTGCCGGAGAACCGTATCAGCAGCCCTGCCGCCGTGGCGGTGGTGTTGGCCTCTGAGGGCGTCTTGCCGATGAGATGCGGCACCACGCACTTGTCCGTGGACTTCTCCTCGCCGACGTACAGAATAACGCTGGACTTGCCGGGGATGATGGCGCCGCCGGCCGGCGTCTGGTCAGTGATGGTCTCGCCGTCGCCCACGATCTTATAGCTCAGTGCGCGGTCCTTCAGCTTTGTCTTGGCCTCCTCAACGCTCATGCCGATGACGTTGGGCACCGTGGTGTCCATGCCCAGCAGCTCCTCTGCGGAGTAGCTGGGCTCCACGCCCAGATAGGGCAGGATCTCCGCCATGACGGTGCTGGCGGTGGGTGCCACCATGTTGCCGCCGGAGACATAGGTCCCCGTGGCGCGGCTGGGGGTGTCCATGGTGATGAGCATAATGACCTGCGGATCGTCCGCCGGCGCGAAGCACAGGAACGACACCACCACATCGCCGGTCTGGCCCTTATCGGCCGTGCCGGTCTTGCCGCCGATGCGGTAGCCCGCCACCTGGCCGTTCTTGCCGGTGCCGCTGGCCACCACGTATTCCAGGCACTCCCGCACCGTGGCGGAGGTCTGCTCGCTGATGACCTGCCGCACCGGCGTGTCGTCAGATACCCGCCGTTGACGCAGGCCGCCTGCGCCGCGATCAGCGCCAGGGGCGTCACGGTGAAGTTCTGGCCGAAGGCGTAGCAGGCCAGGTCCAGCTGGGTGAAGCTGCTGTCTGCGGCAAACACGCCCACGGCCTCGCCGCCCAGGTCGATGCCCGTGGTGTTCATCAGCCCGAAGGAGCGCATGTATTCATAGAACTTTTCGCTGCCGATGCGCAGCCCGTAGTTGATGAACGCCGGGTTGCAGGAATTCCCCACCGACTGCACCAGCGTCTGTAAGCCGTGGCCGTTCTTGTTGGAGCAGTGGATGGTATAGCCGGAGATATTCACGCTGCCGCCGCAGTTGACGGTGGTGGTCTTATCCACCACGCCCTCCTCCAGCGCCGCCGACAGCGTCAGGATCTTAAACGTGGAGCCCGGCTCGTAGGTGTCGTTCAGCGCCTTGTTGCGCCATTGCAGCAGCTGCATATCGGCCACGGTGCTCTCCCCGCGCTCGATACGCTCCTGCAGCGTCTGGTCGCTGACGGTCAGAAAGTCGTTCAGATCGTAGTTGGGATACGACGCCATGGCCAGTATGCCGCCGGTCTTGGCGTCCATCACGATGCCGCTGGCACCGTTGGCGGCGGAGAACTTATCCACCATGCTCTCGATGCCCTTTTCCAGATAGTACTGGATGGTGGTGTCCAGCGTCAGCGTCAGGTCGCTGCCGTTCTTGGCGGCGAAATACTGCTCATAGGTATACAGCATATCGTTCTCTGCCTGATCCTTGGAGGAGATGACCAGTCCGCTCTGCCCCTCCAGCTCCTTCTCGTAATAGGCCTCCAGCCCATACAGCCCCGTGTTCTCGTCGCCCACGAAGCCGATGACCTGCGCCGCCAGCGAGCCGTAGGGATAGTACCGCTTCGTGTCCGCCACCAGGTGTACGCCCGCGATCTTGTTCTCGTCCACATACGAGCGCACCTTGGCCGCCGTGTCCTCGTCCGCCCGCAGCTGTATGACCTCATACTGGGACTTCACGTTGTCCATCCGTTTCCGGATGGCCGAGGCGTCCTTGCCCAGGATCTCCGCCAGCCCTGCCGCCAGCGACTCCTTCGTCCAGCTGACGGGATCTTCCGTGTCGTTCACCGCGTTGTCGATCTCCAGCGGGGAGAGAATGATGGTCTCCGCGCTGGAGGAGATCGCCAGAATGTTGCCGCCGGCGTCATAGATGGTGCCCCGGTTAGCCGTCACCACCGTCCGCCGTGTCTGCTGGTTCACAGCCTTGCCCTGCAATTCCTCATGCCGGGTGATCTGCAGGTCGAACAGCCGGAAAAACAGCAGCACGAACATCACGACGCCCATCAGGATCATCAGTACAAAGGATCGGGTCTGAATGATCCGGTTGGCCCGCCGTACGTTCTCGTTTTTTCGGTTGGAATTTTGGTTTTCTGCCACGATAGTGCCTCCTGTTTTGCCGTCGGACCCTGCTCCGGCGCCGCCGCGCCCTGCTGTTATAGACCAAGCAAGGAGCAAGAAGTCGCCTTCTTACTCCTCGCGCTTATACTATACTTTCCCTCAGCGGAAATATTCCAGTACATACGCCCACAGCGACTCTGCCTTTTCGGTAAAGCCGTTCAGCGCCGCCGCGCCGCCCGCGGCGTATACCTCCACGCTGTCCGCACCGGACAGGTCGATGTACTGTATCTGGCCGCTGCTGGGCTTGGACATACCCGCCGCCTCCGCCGCCGCCTTCACGGTGGCCAGATCGAACGTGCGCTCATACGCCGTCAGCAGCGCCACGTGCTCCTCCTCCAGGGCGGAGATCTCCCGCTTGATGGAGGACACATTATCGGAAATGCCGGTCAGCTTCACATAGCACAGCATCAGCGCGATGACCATGCCCACCACCAGCACCGTTCCCAGCAGCAGAACAGGGGAGGGCCGCACCGCGGCCCGTGCCGCGCTCTGCCGCCGCTGTACCGGCTGTACCTCCGGCTGCGCCGGCCGTACCTTCTTCTGGGGGAGCTTTCCGGCCTCGTCCAGCTGCTTTTCCCGCGCCAGCGCGTCCAGGTCATATGCCAGGCTGCCATAGGTGGCGCCGTGACGATAGTTGGCCATGTAAAACTCCCTCCTTCCTCCGTCGGTTCTTTTCCGCCGATACTTTGTTGCAGCCGCTTGCCATACACAAAGTATGGCTGCACGTCTGCGCCGCGTCTCGGCGAAAAATAACTCGCCGGATGTGGCTCTTTTCCGCCGATGCTTTGCTTTGCTGTTATACCTTCTCCGCCACCCGCAGCTTGGCGCTGCGTGCGCGGGGGTTGTGTGCCAATTCCTCTTCGCCGGATACGATGGGCTTCCGGCTCACCAGCTTCAGCTTCGGCTTCCTGCCGCATACGCACACCGGGAACTCCGGCGGGCAGATGCAGCCGGTGGCCAGCTCCTGCAGCGTTTTCTTGATGATCCGGTCCTCCAGCGAGTGGAAGGAGATCACCGCCAAGCGCCCGCCTGTGTTCAGATGCGCCGCGGCCGCCTCCAGCATGGGCGGCAGGGCGTCCAGTTCGCCGTTGACGGCGATGCGTATGGCCTGAAAGCTCCGCTTGGCCGGGTGCTGCTTCTCCCGCAGCGCCTGCGGCGGCATAGCGGACTTGATGATGTCCACCAACTCCAGCGTCGTCTCGATAGGCTGCTGCTCCCGGTGCTGTACGATCCGCTTGGCGATGGCCGGCGCGTAGCGCTCCTCGCCGTACTCAAACAGGATGCGCCGCAGCTCCTCATAACTCCAGCTGTTCACCACCTCCCGGGCGGTGAGATACGCCGTCCGGTCCATCCGCATATCCAGCGGCGCGTCGTGCATATAGCTGAAGCCCCGTTCCGCGTCGTCCAGCTGTGGGGAGGAAACGCCCAGGTCGAACAGCATACCGTCCGCCCCGTCTATGTGCAAGTCGGCGAGAATATCGCCGATGCGGTCAAAATTGCTGTGGACCAGCGTCACCCGGTCCCTGTAGTCCGCCAGACGCTCCTGCGCGGCGGCAATAGCCGTCTCATCCCGGTCAATGCCGATGAGCCGTCCGGTGGTCAGCCGTTTTACGATCTCCAGCGAGTGACCCGCCCGGCCCAGCGTGCCGTCCACATAGATGCCGTCGGGCTTGATGGCCAGCGCGTCCAGGCACTCGTGCAGCAGCACCGGCACATGGCCGTAGTCCTTCTCCTGCGTCACGGTGCTCACAGACCCATCTCCGCCATGGCGCTCTCCAGCTCGCCGGAGGCGAAGGCGTCGTTCTCCACGGCGGCCCAGCGTTCAGCGTCCCAGATCTCCGCCCGGTCAAAGCTGCCGATGACCACGACCTCCCTGGTCAGCCCCGCATACTCCCGCAGCTTGGCGGGGATGAGGATGCGTCCCTGGCCGTCCGGCTCGCAGTCCGCCGCGTAGGCGAACAGCGCCCGCAGCTTTTTTACCTCGTTGTAGGACAGCGCCTTCAGCTTGTCCATAAACGCCGCCCAGCTCTCGTCGGAGTACACCGACAGGCAGCGGTCCTGTCCCACAGTGATGTGGAACGTCTGGCCCAGCTCCTTCCGCAGCGCGGCGGGAATAAAGAGGCGCCCCTTGGCGTCGATCGTGTGTGCATACTGACCGGTCATGGGTCCGCCTCCTTCCGAAAAAAATAGCCCCCGGTGGAAAACCGTGGGAACATCCCCCACAAACGTGGATATTGCCCCCACAATTCACCACTAACGAGGTTAGTATACATAATCCCTGGCAAAATTGCAAGGAAAAATTATGTCTACCGCCACGGCAAAAGCCGGATATTCCGCCGGTTTTCTACCAGATTTTACCACTTTTTAAAACGTTTGTTCGATGGACATAAACGGAAAACTCCGGCGGGCACAAGATTTTGTGCCCGCCGGAGACTGTTAACACAAGATGAGGCTTTCTTGTGGAAATCGCAGAAAAATTTATGTGGATTTTATAGATTTTCCACAAAGTCTATAACTGCCGCTGGACACCGCGGCGGCAGCGGCGTTTGCCGCCGGTCGGGACCGGTCCCGCTTTCCGTCCGAAAAGACGGACCGCCGCAGGCAGAGCCTGCGGCGGTCAACGTAAATACTGTGTGGGGGAGGGGAGCGCTCAGCGCTGGCCCTCGCTCTTTTCAGCGGCGGACTCGTTCAGCTGCTGGCGCTGGGCCTGCATCTGCTCCTTGCTGGCGGCCCGGAACCGCGCCCGGGACTCCTGTACCTCGGTCAGCGCGGCCTGGATGGCCTCCTCGGTGCGGCGCAGCGCGTCCTCGGTGTAGGTGTTGGCCACGTGATACAGCTCCTTGCTGCGGTCCTCGGCCCGGCGGATGATCTCGCTGCTCTTCTGGCGTGCCAGCTGCAGCGTCTCGCTCTCGGACACGATGGTGCGGGCGTCCAGCTCCGCCTGACGCAGTACCTCCTGCGCCTCCTTCTTGGCCCCGGCCACATACTCGCTGCGGGCGGCGATCAGCTCCTGGGCCTTTTTCAGCTCCAGAGGCAGCTTGGCCCGGATCTCATCCAGCAGATCCAGCGCCTCGTCCCGGACGATGATACATTTGTCAGAGCTGAAGGCCACGCTTTTTGCCTCGTCGATCATGCCGTAGAGCATATCCAACAGGCGCTGTACATCTTTCTCTTCCATAGTGCGGTCCGTTCCTTTCTTTTTGTCGGCGCCGGGAGGCTCAACCCCGCTGCCGCATCAATTCCTCGGCGACCGGCGCCGGTACATACTTTTCCAATGGCTGGTGGTAGCGGATCATCTCCCGCACCATGGTGGAGCTGAAGTGCTCATACGCCGCACTGGCGGGCAGCAGCACCGTCTCCAGCCCGGGACAGATACCGCCGTTGATGCGCGCCATCTGGGCCTCCAGCTCCCAGTCGGCGCAGTTCCGCACGCCCTTCACCAGAATGTGCGCGTCCTTGCTGCGGACGAAGTCCGCCAGCAGCCCGGACCAGTTCTCCACCTCCACGTTGGGGATGTCCGCCACGGACTGGCGGATCAGCTCCAGCCGGCGCTCCGGCGTGAACATAGGCTGCTGCTTCTGGCAGTTCACCATCACGCACACGCACACCTTGTCAAAGCACCGCGCCGCCCGGCGGATGATATCCAGGTGTCCCAGCGTGATGGGGTCAAAGCTGCCGGGGTAAATGGCGATATTCATTCCGTATCCTCATTTCCGCCGCGATGATACACCGTCAGCTTGATCTTGCCGTATCTGTACTCCCGATACAGGGCATAGGGCGCGGGCATCTCCGGCAGCACCGTGTCCGCCGCGCTCTCTGCTATGATTATACCATGTGCACGGCAAATGTCAAACGCTGCGATATCCGTCAGCGCCTGCTGCAAAAGCCCGCTGGCGTAGGGCGGGTCGAGGAACACGATGTCGAACTTCTCCCCGCTGCGAAGATACGGCAGCGCGTCCCCCTGCCGCACCCTGGCCCTGTCCGCCAGGCGGCACAGCGCCAGGTTCTCCTGTATCAGCTTCACCGCGTCCGCCCGCCGGTCGATGAACACGCACTCCGCCGCGCCCCGGCTCAGCGCCTCGATGCCCAGCTGTCCGGTGCCGGCGAACAGGTCCAGCACCCGCCGTCCCTCGATGTCGAATTGTATGATGGAGAACAGGCTCTCCTTCACCTTGCCGGTGGTGGGCCGTGTCTCCAGCCCCTCCAGCTCCTTCAATACCCTGCCTCTGGCAGTTCCCGTGATCACGCGCATAGTCCGTTACCCCCTGGGGTCAAAATGTTCAAAGATGACCAGGTTCCCGGCCGCCTCGGCCTTTTCCATAGTCTCCCTGTCCCGCACGGTCCAGCTGGCCTCCTGCACCTTGTAGAAGCCCCGGCACAGCCGCAGGGACAGATTGCCCCGGTCCTCAAACCGATAGGCGATGAAGTCCGGCCGCGTCCGCACGTTCAGCAGCAGGTTCGCCAGGATCCACCGGATGCCGCCGGGCAGATGCTGCGCGTCTCCGTGGGCGGTGAAATCCTCGCTCAGCTGTCCCCGCAGGATATCCGGCTCGTTCTGCCACAGCCACATCAGGCACCGGGGGTCGAAGGACTCCACGCAGTACGCGCCCTTGTACTTCTTCAGCACCCTGCTGGCCGCCGCGGCCAGCGCCTCGGCGTTGCCGCGCTCCGCCTTCAGCTCCACGATCAGCGGCGCCCGGTCCGTGAACAGCGGCAGCACCTCCTCCAGCAGGGGGATCCTCTGCTCCGTTCCCTCCAGCGGGTACTGGTCCAGCGCCTCCGCGGTCAGGTCCTCGATCTCCACGTCCGCGCCCGCTGTCCGCAGCAGGGAGGCATCGTGGATCACGGCCAGCTTGCCGTCCTTCATCAGGTGCACGTCCAGCTCCGCGCCGAAGCCGTTGGCCGCCGCCCGCTTGAACGCCGCCATGGAGTTCTCCGGAATACCCTTCTCCCTGTCGTGCAGGCCCCGGTGGGCATACCGCCACTGCCGGAAATACGCCCGGTCCATCTTGCCCCGCCGGCACCGCAGGCACAGCAGATACAGCCAGAACAGCACCAGCAGTACAATAATGATAATTATGATCGCTTTCATCAGTCGTTTGTCAGCTCCTCCACCGTATTGTCAATAGCCACGGCGTCCTCTGTGCCCGCCGCGGCAGTCTGCTTCGGCATCTCCCTGCTGTCGCCGTGCTTCACGAACAGCATGGTCACAAAGGCCAGCGCCGTGAACACCGCCGCGTAGGGGAACAGCACGTGCATTCCGAATTTATCCATCAGCAGTCCCGACACCATGGGCGTAGCCACCTGCGCCGCCATGGACGCCGTGTAGTAAAAGCCTGTGTACTTGCCCACGTCGCCGCCGGAGGCCAGCTCCACCACCATGGGGAAGGAGTTGACGTTGATGGTGGCCCAGGCGATGCCCGCCAGGGCGAACATGGCGTTCATCAGTGCCGCGGGACTGTCCGCTGTCAGGAACCCGGCCACGCCGAAGGCCACGGTCAGCATCACCACGCCGGCCAGTATGGTCTTCTTCCGCCCGATCTTCCCGGCGATGAAGCCCACCGGCAGATAGGCCGCGATGGCCGCCGCCTGGGCGATGATCAGCGTCAGGTTGTAGTCCTTGTGCAGGATGTTGCTGGCGTACACGGAGTACTTGCTGGTCACGGCGTTGTAGCCGAAGAACCACAGCACGATGCTCAGCAATATCAGCAGCAGGCTCTTTACCTCGTCAGCGGACAGCTTCCGCCCCTCGTTGGGGTGATCGGTCTCCTCCGCGTCCTCAATGCCCGCGGCCACGGACTGCGCCTGCATCTCCCTTGCCCACTCCGGCTCCCGCACCGTTAGCATGAACACCACCAGCGCCGCGAGCATCAGCGCCGCGATGACGCCGAAGTAGCCCGTGTAGCTCATCATGCTGTTGCTCACCGACGCCGTGGCGAACACCATGCCCAGCGCCAGCACGATGATGCCGCCGGCGGAGCCCATCAGGTTGATGACGGCGTTGGCTTTGGACCGCAGGGGCTTGGGTGTCACGTCCGGCATCAGCGCCACCGCCGGCGACCGGAACGTGGCCATGCTCAGCAGAATGATGAGCAGCAGCCCCACGAACACCACCAGCGCGCCGGGATTGGCCGCCGCCGCGTCCCGGGCGCAGGCCTGCCGCGCCGGCACCACGTAGTTGGTGTACGCCGGATCGGTGACGGTCTTGCCCTCCGGGGTGACGGTCTGGCTGCGGATGGCGGTGAACTCCGCCTCCGTGAATTTATGCCCCAGAATAAAGCTCTCGCCGCTGGGGGACAGCAGCGTGGCGTCCTTCTGCTCGTTATAGATGACCGTCAGCGCCGCCGGGTCGTCAATAGCGGACACCTTGTCAAGCCGCTTCAGCTGCGCGTTGTCCGCAAAGGACAGCGCGATCAGCGCCACCGCCGCGATCAGCGTGCCCACCACGATGAACGGCGTCCGCCGCCCTCTCGGGTGGGTGAACTTGTCAGAGATGTGCCCGAACAGCGGCAGCAGGAACAGCGCCAGCACGTTGTCCATCGCCATAATGACGCCGGACCAGGTCTGGCTCATGCCGAATTTGTTGGTCAGGATCAGCGGCACTGTGTTGTCATAGGCCTGCCAGAAGGCGCAGATCAGGAAAAAAGCAAAGCCGACCAGAATGGTGCGCTTGTAATTCAGCTTCATGGTGTCTCCTCCCACGCGCGGAATACCGCGTTGATATCGTCGTACACCCATGTGGGGCGTATGCCGTCTCTTTCAATGTCGTCCCGTGTCCCCTCGCCGGACAGCACGAAAACGCTGTCGATCCCGGCGTTCACCGCGCAGGCGATGTCCGTGTACAGCCGGTCACCGAGCAGCACCGCCGCCTCCGGCGGGTACCCGGTCCCCTCCAGCGCCAGCCGTACCATGGCGGGCTGGGGCTTGCCGATGAACTCCGGCTCCCGTCCGGTGGCCCGGTGCAGCATCTCGCATACGCTGCCGCAGTCCGGTACCGAGCCGTACCAGGTGGGGCACACCCAGTCCGGGTTCGTGGCCAGCCAGGTGACGCCCCGGTTCAGCAATATGCAGGCGTCCTCCAGCTTCTGAAACGTCAGCTCCCGGTCGAAGCCGCTGAGCAGGATCTCCGCGCCGTCCTCCCGGTCACAGGTGACGGGTATCCCCGCCGCTGCCAGCTGGTCATAAAAGGACCGGGTGCCCTGCACGTAGCACCGGCGTCCCGGATGCCGTCTCCGCAGCAGGTCAATGGCCGCGTCCACCGAGGTCAGGTAGTCCTCCCGCCCGGTGGCGATGCCCATGCCGTTCAGCTTTTCTATATAGCCCTCCACGCCTTTGGAGGAGTTGTTGGTCAAAAACAGATACCGTCCGCCCTTCTCCCGTATGCGGGAGAGAAAGGCCGTTACCCCGTCGAACAGCCGGTCGTCCAGATAGATGGTCCCGTCCATGTCCAGCAGAAACAGCCGCTTATCCTGTAAACGTCCCAAGGAGCGCCCTCCTTTTCAGATACATACCATAAAAGACAGAATACCACACGTTTGCCGCGATGGCAACAAAAACCCCGTCACACCACCTGAAAAATAAAGAATTTCAGATAGTTCGTCTCCTCCACGCCCCACAGGATGGGGTGGTCGGCGCACTGCTGCCGTGCTTCGATCTGCCGCAGCTGCACCCCCGCGTCCCGGGCGGCGTCCCGCAGCATCTTGATGAACAGCTCCTCCGACGCGAAGTGGCTGCACGAGCACGTGGCCAGATATCCGCCCCGGGGCAGCAGCTTCATGGCCCGGTAGTTGATCTCCTTGTACCCGGTCATGGCGTTGTGTATGGTCCTGCGGCTCTTGGTGAAGGCCGGCGGGTCCAGTATGATGAAGTCGTATTTCCGCGGCTGCTCCGCCAGCTGCGGCAGCAGGTCGAACACGTTGGCGCACACGCAGTCCATCACGCCGTCCAGCCCGTTTTTCCGCGCGTTCTCCGCCGCGCAGTCCACGGCGAACTGCGACACGTCCACGGCGGTCACGCGCTTCGCCCCGCCCTTTGCGGCGTTCAGGGCGAAGGAGCCGGTGTGGGTGAAGCAGTCCAGCACCGTCCTGCCCTTTGCCAGCTTCGCCACCGCCAGCCGGTTGTACTTCTGGTCCAGGAAGAAGCCGGTCTTCTGCCCGTTCTCAAAGTCCACCGTGTACCGTATGCCGTTCTCCGTGATGTCCTCGGCGGTGCCCTCCGGTACGGCCTCTCCTGGCAGCACCAGCCAGCCCTTGCCCTGCGCCATGCCCTCCAGCGTCCGAAGGGCGGCGTCGTTGCGCTCGTACACGCCCCGGATGACCTGCCCGTCCTCCCGCAGGATGCGTACCAGCAGCGGCAGCACCCGTTCCTTGATGCGTTCCATGCCCAGGCTCAGTACCTGGGCCACCAGCACGCGCTCGAACCGGTCCACCGTCAGCCCCGGAAAGCCGTCCGCCTCCCCGAAGATGATGCGGCAGCACCGGCTGTCCGCCTCGCCCATCACCGTTTTGCGGTAGTCCCAGGCGTAGCGCAGCCGCCGTTCCCAGAAGGCGTCGCCCGCCGGGTCGTCGTTGGCGTTCCGCGTCACCAGCCGCACCCGTATTTTGGACGCGCTGTTATAGAACCCACAGCCCAGCCAGCTGCCCTTTTTCGACACCACATCCACCAGGCTGCCGTCCTCCGGCGTGCCGCTGACCGACACCACCTCGCCCTCATAGACCCACGGGTGTCCGTCCACGATGGCGCGCTCCCCCTTGGGGGTGATGGTGACGATGGGATACGGTCTGGCAGCTTTCATGGCGGTTACTCCTTTTGTACAGGAAAATTTCTCCTAAGTATAGCACAAAGACAAGCATATTTCCATACGATGTATAAATAAAGTATCGCTGAAGTACAGACAAAGTATAGTAAAACGCACAGAACAAGTATAGGAGGAACTGCTATGCCGCGTATCTTTTTAAGTCCATCTACCCAGGAATATAACCCATATATCACCGGAAACGGCTCAGAAGAGTACTTTATGAACCAAATTGCCGACGCCATGGAGCCCTATCTTTTGGCCAACACCATCCGTTTTACCCGCAACACCCCCGACATGACCGCCGCCAGCTCCATCCGCCTGGCAAATTCTGGAAGTTACGATTTTTATTTGGCGCTTCACTCCAACGGCAGCACCGATGGTACCAAGGAGGGCGCCGTCCGCGGTGTCATCGCTTTTTACTATCCCACCAGTGCTAATGGCCGCCGCGCGGCGGACATTTTTGTAAAAAACTTAAAAGACATCTATCCGTTGCCGGACAAGGTCTATGCCCGTGCCACCACCACGCTGGGCGAGGTCCGCCAGCCCTATATGCCCTCCGTACTGCTGGAGCTGGGCTACCACGACAACACCGCTGATGCCCGTTGGATCGAGGGCAATATCCAGGCCATTGCCGCCAATTTGGTGCTGTCGCTGACAGAGTACTTCGGCCTGCCTTTCGTCACACCCATAACACCCTGGCAGGGCACGGTGCAGACGCCGGGCGGAGGTCCGCTGAACCTTCGTGCGGCCCCTGGCGCCCGGGCCGAGGTAGTCACACTCTTGCCCAACGGTGCAAAGCTCACTGTCTACGGTCGCTACCAGGAATGGTATACGGTGGGGTATCAGGGCCGTCTGGGCTACGCTTACGCCGATTTCATTCAGTGACCCAACAGATACGGTGCCTTGCCTGAAAAACGACAAAAGAAAAGTTTACTTTGCCCTTGACAGTTGACCATAATATGTTTAATATAGTAAAGGATCATTATCGGGGCATAGGAGCCTTTCCGCCCCGGTTGTCATCCGGCACCATATTTTGTGCCGACGCGAAAACCCAATAACAACATAGGAGGAATGTACCATGACCACAACTGGCTGGATCGTGGCCATCCTCTCGTTCGCTGTCGCCCTCGTTCTGGGCTTTGCGGCCTGCACGCTTATCCGCCGCCGCAAGGAAAAGAACGACCAGCGCAAGATCGAAGACGCCGAGCAGGAAGCTCTGCGTATCGTCAACGAGGCCATCAAGAGCTCTGAAAACAAAAAGAGAGAAGCACTCCTTGAAGCAAAAGAAGAGATTTTGAAGAACCGCAGCGAGTACGAGAAGGAAGTCAAGGAACGCCGTGCCGAACAGCAGAAGCAGGAACGCCGCCTGCAGCAGAAGGAAGAGAACCTCGATCACAAGACCGAGATGATCGAGAAGAAAGAGGAGGCTCTGGCCCAGAAGCACGCTGCTCTGGACAAGGAGCAGGAGGAGATCAAACTCATCAAGCGCAGCCAGACGGAGATGCTGGAGCGTATCTCCGGATTCACGGCGGATCAGGCTAAGGATTACCTGATCGCCCAGGTGGAGTCCGAGGTCACCCACGAAACGGCGCTGAAGATCAAGGAGATTGAGGCCCGCGCCAAGGACGAGGCCGACCAGCGTGCCCGCGAGATCGTGGCCACCGCCATCCAGCGCTGCGCCGCCGACCACGTGGCCGAGATCACCGTCAGCGTGGTGCCGCTGCCCAATGACGAGATGAAGGGCCGCATCATTGGCCGCGAGGGCCGCAACATCCGCACGCTGGAGACGCTTACCGGCGCGGATCTGATCATCGACGACACGCCGGAGGCCATCACCGTCTCCTGCTTCGAGCCGGTCCGCCGCGAGATCGCGCGGCTGGCCCTGGAAAAGCTTATCGCCGACGGCCGCATCCACCCCACACACATCGAGGAAATGGTGGAGAAGGCCCGCCGCGAGGTGGACGGCGTCATCCGCGCCGAGGGCGAGCGCGCCGTGCTGGAGACCGGTGTCCGCGGCCTGCACCCGGAGCTGCAGAAGCTGCTGGGCAAGCTGCACTACCGCACCAGCTACGGCCAGAACGTGCTGCAGCACTCTATCGAGGTCAGCCATATCGCCGGTATGATGGCCGCGGAGCTGGGCGCCGATGTGCAGGCTGCCAAGCGCGCCGGCCTGCTGCACGACATTGGCAAAGCCCTGGACCATGAGTTCGAGGGCACCCATGTGGCGCTGGGCGTGGAATACGCCCGCAAGTACCGGGAAAAAGAGGACATCATCCATGCCATCCAGGCCCACCACGGCGACGTGGAGTGCAGGACCCTGGTGGCCTGCCTGGTCCAGGCGGCGGACGCCATTTCCGCGGCCCGTCCGGGTGCGCGGCGCGAGAACCTGGAAAATTATATTAAACGTTTGGAAAAGCTGGAGGAGATCACCGGCAGCTATCCCGGCGTTGAGAAGAGTTATGCCATCCAGGCCGGCCGTGAGGTCCGCGTCATGGTCAAGCCCGAGCAGGTCAGCGAGGATGAAATGGTCATCCTGGCCCGTGAGCTGGCCAAGCGCATCGAAAGCGAGCTGGAATATCCCGGCCAGATCAAGGTCCACGTTCTGCGTGAGACGAAGGTCGTGGAGTACGCGAAATAAAAATTTAATGTTTGCAGGGGCCGCTTCGCATTGCGAAGCGGCCCCTCTTTTGCTATAATGTCTTCGAGTACACAGAAAAACCGACCGGACCCCCGATGGAGGACATACTATGAAGCGTTTTCTGCTGTTATTTCTGCTGCTGGCCCTGCTGCTGAGCCTGACCGGCTGCTTTACCATCACTGGAGACACGACCGACACCTCACCGGAGGGGAAGCAGGAGGAGCCGGAGGAGCAGCACCTGACCGCTGACGTTGACGAGACGCAGGTCTGGCAGCGCACTGCCGGCGCGCCCTGGACCGGCGGAGAACCCCAGACCGTCAGTGCCGACTTTGAGCGCATTAGTGGCGCGGCGGCCCAGGGCATGACCGTGGGGCAGGAGCTTCTGCTGCTGGATTTCATGGACTGTTACTACCAGTCCGTTGCCGACCTGCGGGTCATTGACCCGGCCGTGCTGTTCGCCGACAGTGAGGAGACGCTCTACCACAAGAATATCTGGCACGGCCTGTGCGTCATCCGCAAGCTCTCGCCCATCGACCTGACCATGACCTCATACAGCTACTCCCTCCGGTGCGTATCCATTACACCCTCCGAGGAGACCGAGGGCGACGTGGACCTGGTGCTCCGGGAGAATAATGTGGTCTATTTCAAGGGCTTGAATGGCCTGCCCTCGGAGCAGTTCGGCATCAAGCACACCTTTACCCTCCGGGGGGAGGGAGACGACTGGTCCATCGTGAAGCACTGGTCTGATGACAATCCCTATTACAGCGCCGACTATGACCGCACTACCCATCAGGACAAGAATTTTCCCGCTATCACCGACTACATAGAGGCCCGCCGCGATCTGCCCCGCGAGGGACTGAGCGTGACAGCCGCTGCCGACCACCCCTATGACCGCGACGCGGCCCGGGCTTATATGCTCACCTGGGTGGGCAAGCGTAATCCGACTTTCATGGCTTACGACGACTACGGCGGGAACTGCATGAACTTCGGCTCCCAGGTGCTGGCTGCCGGCGGTATTCCCATGGACACGAACGGTGGCTATGAGACAGGCTGGTACTGGTACAGCGCCAGCCAGACCACGCTGCCCTGGGTCAATGTGGGGGCCTTCCGGGACTATGTGGCGGCACCCCGTGTAAGCGGTTTGGTGGCTGTGGCGGACGCGCCCTATTTCAGCGGTGAGACCGGCGATATCATCACCATGGGTGTGGACGAGCCGGCTAACCATACCACCGTTATTCTGGACGCCATTACGGATGAAAACGGCAATGTGGTGGACTATCTGCTCTGCTCGAACACGGCGGATCTGCGGAATTTCCCCGCGTCCGCGTATTACTATACCAATCGCCAGCTGATCAGGATCATCGGCTGGAACGACTGAGCAAGGAGGCGTATTCCGTGGAATACAAGGTTTTGGCGCTGGGCGATGTGGCCAGCGAAACGGGCCTGCAGCTGCTGGAAAAGAAGCTGCGGGCATTCAAAAAGGAGCATGATGTGCGCTTCACCGTGGTCAATGGGGAGAACATCTCCGGCAGCGGCCTGACGAAGGCGCAGGCGGAGGCCCTGTTTGCCGCCGGCGCGGATGTGATCACCTTGGGCAACCATACCTTCGGTAAACCCCAGATCGCCGCCTATCTGGACGAGGAGCGCTATATCCTCCGGCCCGCCAACTTTACCGGCCGCGCGCCCGGCCACGGATATCAGATGGTGGACTGCGGCCCCTTTACCGTGGCTGTGATGGTGCTCATCGGCCGCTGCGACCTGGACTTCAACGCCGAAAATCCCTTTACCACCGCCGATAAGCTGCTGCGGGCGCAGACGGACAAGCCCACCTTTACACTGGTGGAGTTCCACGCCGGAGCCACCAGCGAAAAGCTGGCCATGGCCTACTACCTGGACGGCCGTGTCTCTGCCCTTTGGGGTACCCACACCCACGTGCCCACGGCGGACATGCAGGTATTCCCCAAGGGTACCGGCTACGTCACCGATCTTGGCATGACCGGCCCCATCCGTTCTGTGCTGGGCATCCGGCCGGAGCAGTCCGTGGAGTTCTTCCTGGGCGGTCTGCCGGGCCGCTATCAGGCGGCGGAGGGCCCCTGCTCCGCCCAGGGGTGCATTTTTACCCTGAACAGCGACACGGAGCTGTGCGAAAAAGTGGACAGAATAGAAATAAAATAACGGATACACGCAAGAAAGCGAACTGAATGAAAACAGGAGTGAATTTTTGACTATGTCTGTGGAAAAAGTAAGAGAATACCTGACCCCCTACGGTGTCGCGGATCGTATGCGCGAGTTTGAGGTCTCCAGCGCCACGGTGGAGCTGGCTGCTCTGGCTGTGGGCGTGGAGGGTGCCCGTATCGCCAAGACCCTCAGCTTTAAGGTGGGGGAGGACCCCATCCTCATCGTGGCCGCCGGCGACGCCAAGGTGGACAACAGCAAGTATAAGCACTTCTTCGGCGCTAAGGCCAAAATGCTCACCGCCGAAGAGGCTGTGGAGCGTATCGGCCACGCCGTGGGCGGCGTGTGCCCCTTCGCTCTGCCCGACGACGTTAAGACGTACCTGGATGTGTCCCTCAAGCGCTTTGACACGGTGTTCCCCGCTGTGGGCAGCGCGGCCAGCGCCATTGAGCTGACCTGTGACGAGCTGGAGCGCTGCTGCGGAAAGAACTTCGTTCAGTGGGTGGATGTGTGCAAGGGCTGGCAGGAAGAGGAAGCGTAAATGGTACGGGTCGTTCACGCAGGTGACTTCCACCTGGACAGTGCCTTCGGTGCGCTGACGCCGGAGCAGGCCCGCCAGCGTCGTATGGAGAGCCGCCGCACGCCGGAGCGCCTGGTGGAGTGGGCCAACGACCATGGTGCAGACCTGCTGCTCCTCTCCGGCGATCTTTTCGACAGCGACAGCCCCTATGGCGGCACCGCGCCCCTGCTGGCGCAGGCACTGGGGTGCTTCCGCGGTCAGGCGGTCATCGCCCCCGGCAACCACGATCCCCTTATACCGGACGGGCCCTATGCCCGCACGCGCTGGAGCGACAACGTTCACATCTTTACAGAGGACCGCATGCAGACCATTACATTTCCGGACCTGAACTGCGCCGTACACGGCGCGGCCTTCACCGCCCCGGAGTGTCCCACGGACAGTGTACTCCCCGGCTTCCGTGTGCCGCAGGACGGCCTTATCCACATTGGCCTGCTCCATGGCGACGTTACGACCTCCGACAGCCGCTACCGTCCGATCCGCGCGGCGGATATCGCCGGCAGCGGGCTGGACTATCTGGCGTTGGGTCATGTTCACAGCTGCAGCGGCGTTCTGACCGCCGGGGCGGTCCCTTATGCCTATTGCGGCTGCATCGAGGGCCGCGGCTTCGACGAGCTGGGCGAACGGGGATTTCTCTTCGGCGAGGTGGGGGCTGGCACCGCCGATCTGCGATTTGTCCCCTTTGCCCGGCGCCGCTACTGCATCGCCCAGGTGGATGTCACCGATGGCGACGCCCTCACCGCCCTGGAGCGTACCCTGCCCCATGATACGGAGCAGGATATCTACCGCCTGCGTCTGACCGGTACGCCGGAGCAGCCGCCCCGCCTGTCCCTGCTGGAGGAGGCCCTGTCGGGCCGATTCTTTGCCCTGCAGCTGCGGGACGAGACGGCTGTGCGCCGGGACCTGTGGGACAAGTGCGGCGAGGATACGCTGCGGGGCCTGTTTTTGCAGGAACTGCGCCGCCAATACGACGCCGCCCCGGACGACGCTGTCCGCCGCCGTATTGAGCAGGCGGCCCGATTCGGCACGGCGGCCATGGACGACCGGGAGGTATGAGCATGAAGAATATCCTGATGATCGGCACCGGCGGGACTATCGCCAGTGAGATGACGCCCTCCGGCCTGACGCCGGAGCTGAACAGCACGCAGCTGCTGTCCTTCGTTCCCCGTATCGGCGAGATGTGCCATGTGGATTGCGTTCAGCTCTACAGCCTGGACAGCACCAATATCCGCCCCGCCCATTGGCTGGGTGTGGCCAGGGCCGTGCGGGAGAATTACGATAGATATGACGGCTTTGTTATCTCCCACGGCACCGACACCATGGCCTACACCGCTGCCGCGCTTAGCTATCTGATCCAGGGCAGCCCAAAGCCCATCGTCCTTACCGGCGCGCAGAAGCCTATCTGGTTCGACGGTACCGACTCCAAGCGCAACCTGACCGACGCGTTTCTCTACGCCTGTCGCGGCTGCGGCGGCGTGCAGATCGTATTCAACGGCAAGGTCATCCTGGGTACCCGTGCCCGCAAGACCTGCTCCAAGAGCTTTCAGGCCTTTTCCAGCGTCAACTATCCCGACCTGGCCGTGGTACAGGACGAGCACCTGCTGCAGTATATGCGCTGCGCCTGCTATCCCAGCCCGGTGTTCTATGACGCGCTGGACGACAAGGTGGGACTGCTGAAGCTGATTCCCGGCACCCCCGCCGCTGTGCTGGAATTCATGCTGGACCGGTTTGACGGCCTGGTCATTGAGTCCTTCGGCGTAGGCGGCTTGCCGGAATATGAGGGCGACGCCAGCTATTTCGATATCATTCACCGGGGCATCGCGCTGGGCAAGCTGGTGGTCATGACAACCCAGGTGCCCAACGAGGGCAGCAATCTGGCGGTCTATCATGTGGGCGGACGGCTGAAAAGCGCCCTGCGCCTGCTGGAGGCCTATGATATGACCACGGAGGCCGCTGTGGCCAAGCTTATGTGGATCATGGGGCAGACCCGTGATTTCGACGAGGCGGAGAGGCTGTTTTACCGCCCGGTGGCCCGGGATATACTGTATGAGAATTAAAAAGGAAGCGCCGGGGGCGCTTCCTTTTTTGCAGTTTATGACGAAGAGGGGATACGTTTGCCTCAGCTGTTCTTTTTCGTCACCGGGCGGCGGTATAGCAGACGGGCCAGCTTCTTCCGGTCAAAGGGGATGAGAGGGTACAGGTACCCCTTGCCCACCAGCGGCTTTGCCGTCACGATCAGCGTCAGCGTGATCGCGATCCCTGCCGCGAAGCCCCACCAGTCCCACAGCCAGATTAGCACCAGCAGCAGCATCCGGCACAGCTTTGTGGCGTAGCCCATCTCATAGCTGTGCTGGGCGTAGTTGGCCACTGCCACGAAGGCCATATACACCAGCACCTCCGGTACCAGCCACCGGGCCTGCACCGCGAAGTCGCCCAATATCAGCGCACCCAGCATACTGAACGAGTTGCTCAGCACATCCGGTGTGTTCAGCGACGCGATCTTCAGTATGTCAATGATCAGCTCCACCAGCAGCAGCTGCACGATCAGCGGCACATAGTATTCGTCCTGTACCAAAAGGAAACGCAGGTTCTCGTGCAGCGTATCCGGGTTCTTCACCAGCAGGTACCACAGCGGTGTGATGAACATGGTCAGCAGCAGCACCAGCGTCCGTATGATCTGCAGATACGTGCCGATGAGGGGTGGGAAGTAGTAGTCGTTGATCTCCTCGTTGAACCGCAGGATCGTTGTGGGCAGCAGCAGGGCCGACGCTGAATTGTCCACCAGCACCACCACATCGCCCTCCATGATACACGCCGTGGCCACGTCCGGACGCTCGGTATACCGCACCTTGGGAAACGGGTTCCAGAACTGCCTGGGCGCGATGGCCTCCGCAATGGTCTCCTGACTCATGGCCACCGACCGCAACTGGATGTGCATCAGCTTTTCCCGCAGGGCCCGCAGCAGCCCCTCGTCTGCCTCGCCCTCCATGTAGCACAGGGCCACGTCCGTGCCCGAGCGCTCCGGCAGCTGCAATCGCTCCAGCCGCAGATGGGTGTCCCGTACCCGCCGCCGCAGCAGCGCCGCGTTCTGCATGAGGTTCTCTACGAAGCCGTCGTGGCTGCCCCGCAGTACCCGGCTGGTATCCGGCTCCTCCACCGACCGGGTGGGGAACTGCTTGGCGTCCAGCACCACCCCGCCGCCGAAGCCGTCGATGATCGCCAGCGTCTTCCCAGCGAATACGCCCATCACCGCCGTGTCACGGTCCGGCTCAGCCGCCGCATCGCAGGCGGACACATACCGCCGGCAGAAGTCCGCCGCGTCTGTCACACTGTTCAGGTCCGGCAGCGCCTGCCACCCGGCGATGACCCGCTCCAGCAGGTCCTCCTGGGCGTAGCCGTTTACCACCCACAGCCGCGCCTGCCGCCCGCCGATGGACAGGTCGCGCCCTGTCATATCAAAGCACCGGCCCACGCCCAGCAGCTCGTTCAGCTCCGCCGCTTTCAGCGAAAAGCACCCTGCGCCGCGATAATAGCCCGCCATTTCCGGGGCCGTCTCGTTTCCGCCCTGTTTTGCCTGTTCCATGATGCCTTCTGTCCTCCGTCTGCCATTTTCCGGTAGCATTTCCCGCCTGCGGAATTTTATGTATGCCCCGGACAGGCCCTGCATATCGTGTAAAAAAGGAGGTGGCAGCCATGAAAAAAAGCGCGGCGGCGGCCCTTATTCTGATGGTGCTGCTCTTCGGCGGCGCCTACCTCACCGCCACGGAGCCGGACGCGCCTGCGCCGGAGACACCGCAGGCGCAGGGGGACGGGGAGGTCGTGCTGACCATAAAAACCGGGGAGGCGGCGGAGCGGATGACGCTGCGGGACTACCTTGTGGGCGTGGTCCGCGGCGAGATGCCTGCTTCCTTTGAGATGGAGGCGCTGAAGGCCCAGGCCGCGGCCGAGCGTACCTACGTCTACTACCAGCTGGCGCAGGGCCGTAAGGACGCGCACCCCGACGCCGACTTCTGTACGGACCATACCTGCTGCAGCGCCTATCTCTCCGAGACAGCCGCAAAGGAAAAGTGGGCCGCCGACTTTGCTCCCTGGAATACCCGCGTTGTCCAGGCTGTGGCGGACACGGACGGTCTGGTGGCCCTCTACGACGGGGAACCGATCCTGGCGGTGTTCCACTCATCCTCGGCGGGCAGGACCGCCGCGGCCGGGGATGTCTGGTCCGGCGACCTGCCCTATCTGGCCAGCGTCGCCAGCCCGGAGAGTGCCGACACCGTGCCCAACTATTACAGCACCGTGACCTTCACCGCGGCGGAGGCAAAAGACCTTCTGCTGGCGGCCCACCCGGAGATAAAACTCACCGGCGCGCCGGAGACGTGGTTCGGTGCGGTGACGGAAAATGATTCTGGCCGGGTGGAGACTGTCTCCGTGGCCGGTACGGACATCGAGGGCACGGAGATGCGCCGCATCTTTTCCCTGCGCTCGGCCTGCTTTACCCTGACGGCGGATGCGGAGAGCGTTACGTTCCGCGTCACCGGCTACGGCCACGGCGTGGGCATGAGCCAGTACGGCGCGGAGCAGCTGGCAAAGGCGGGGAAGACCTGGCAGGAGATACTGGCGTGGTATTACACCGGTGTGACCATCGGACCGGCGGGCTGATATCGGCCGAGGGGCCGACTGAGGGGCCGACTGGGGTGCAGAAATGCGTGACAAGCGGGCAAAAACGTGGTATAATCTATAAATTATGCGGGATATTCACAAATTGTTCAGGAAAAGCTGGCCCCGCAGGATGTAAGATATACCCAACGATATGTACCGGGAGGAGAGCGCCTATGGCACGCAACATTCTGGTGGTCGAGGATGACCGCAATATATCCGATTTGATCCGTATGTACCTGGAGAAGGAGGGCTTCGAGGTCCGCAGCGCCTATGACGGCGGCAAGGCCATCGAGGAGTACGACAAGCAGGCCCCCGACATGGTGCTGCTGGATATCATGCTGCCCGTGGTGGACGGCTGGGGCGTATGCGCCCATATCCGCGAGAAGGGCAAGACGCCCATCATTATGCTCACCGCCAAGAGCGACGTGGGCGACCGCATCACCGGACTGGAGATGGGCGCGGACGACTATCTGGTCAAGCCCTTCGAGATGAAGGAGCTCATGGCCCGGATCAATGCCGTGCTCCGCCGCAGTGAGATACCCGACGACACAAAGAAGAAGCTGGTGTTTGACAAACTGGTCATCAATCTGGACAGCTATGAGCTGCTGGTGGACGGCAAGAAGGTGGACACGCCCCCCAAAGAGCTGGAGCTGCTGTATCATCTGGCGGCCACGCCCAACCGGGTCTATACCCGCAACCAGCTGCTGGACGAGGTCTGGGGCTTTGACTATTTCGGCGACAGCCGCACCGTGGACGTGCACATCAAGCGCCTGCGGGAGAAGATCGAAAATGTCTCGGACCAGTGGGAGCTGAAAACGGTCTGGGGCGTGGGCTATAAGTTTGAAGTGAAGTAAGCATGGGCGAGAGGATCAAACGTATCACCGGCAGCCTGTACTGGCGGCAGTTTATGCTCACCGCCGGTATGGTGGTGCTGACCATGGCCCTGCTGGGCGTGTCCTTCTACGCGCTGAGCTATAACTACACCGTCTCGGAGAAGCGGCAGGAGATGCAGGACCGGGCGGTGCTGGTGGCGCAGCTGTCCGTGGACTATTTTACCGCCGGCGATGACGCCGAGCGTGACCAGGGGGACGCGCTGCGCTCTCTGGCCGGCGTGGCCTCCCGGATGACGGACGTGGACTTTCTGATCTGCGACACCACCGGCAGCGTCCTGCTGACGACGGATGCCGATTTGGCCGGAAAGACCGTCGTTGTCCCCGAGGACATTACCCAAACGGTGCTGGGCAGCGAGAGACTGTACGAGGGCCGCAGCACCGTGGGCGTATATGAGAAAAAGCAGTTCGTGGTGGGCGTGCCCATGACAGACGCGGACGGCAACACTCTGGGCCTGGTGCTGGCGGTGATGAACAGCGCCGAGCTCATGCAGATGTGGCGCTCATTCATCGCCCTGTTCTTCATGACCAGCGCCATTATCCTGCTGCTGGCGTTCGTGGCCAGCTTTGTCACCTCCATGCGGCAGATACAGCCCCTGACCGAGATGGTCAAGGCCACCCGTGCCTATGCCGGCGGCGATTTCGATGTACGGATGCAGGAGACCGGTGACTGCGGCGAGATCAGTGAGCTGGCGGCCTCCTTCAATGCCATGGCCGACTCCCTGCAGGAGACGGAGCGCCAGCGCCGGGACTTTATCGCCAATGTGTCCCATGAGCTGAAGACCCCCATGACCACCATCGCCGGCTACACCGACGGCATTCTGGACGGCACCATCCCGCCGGAGAAGGAGCGCCAGTATCTTCAGATCATCTCCGACGAGAGCCGCCGTCTCAGCCGCCTGGTGCGGCGTATGCTGGATATCTCCCAGATACAGAACAAGGAGATGAAGAAGGAGGAGTTTGATCTCTGTGAGTCCGCCCGTATTGCCCTGCTGTCCATGGAGAAGAAGATCACGGACCGTGGGCTGGACGTGGACGCGGAGATCCCCGAGGACTCCGTCATGGTCCAGGGCGACCGGGACCTGATCACCCAGGTCATTTACAACCTGCTGGAGAATGCGGCCAAATTCGCCACCCCCGGCTCCCAGCTGTATCTGGGTCTGGCGGTCAACGGCGAGAAGGCCTATGTCACCGTCCGCAACCTGGGGCCCACCATTCCGGCGGAGGAGATACCGCTGCTGTTCGAGCGCTTCCACAAGTCCGATAAGTCCCGCAGTGAGGACAAGGACGGTTACGGCCTGGGGCTGTATATCGTCAAGACCATCCTGGCCCAGCACAAGGAGCAGATCACCGTCACCAGTCAGGACGGTGTAACGGCCTTTACCTTTACCATGCAGATGGCGCACGGCGCGCCCCGAGAGGTACTCTGAATATGTATGATGAAAATAAAATGCCGCTGACGCCCGATCCGGCGGCTCCTGCCCCGGAGCAGGAGCCGGACGAGGTCGTCAGTTGGTATGTCCGTCCGGACGAGGGGCAGGAGATCACGGGCTGCTATGTGCAGCCGGGCCCCATGCCCGCTGCCGCGGCGCCCAAAGCTGTCCGGCAGGAGAAGCGCCGCAGCCGCAAGGGCCTGTGGACGTTTCTGGTCATTCTGGCCGTGCTGGTAGGCGTGGTGCTGGGAGTGGCCATCGTCTCCGCCCTGCGGGGCGGTAATACGGACGGCTACGGCGATGACTTCGACGACGGCGATCACGATGCCAGCAGTATCGTGGATATCTTCCAGAGCGATGTGCCCACCATCCCCCGGGCAGACACGGACCCCGATCTGCGCTTTTATTGCGAAAAAGCAGGGGAGGAGAAGCTGACTATCCAGCAGGTCTATCAGCAGGTAAACCCCGCCACGGTGCTGGTGCTCACCGACCTGGGCGAAAAGGCCAGCGTCGGCACCGGGGTCATCCTGACGGCGGACGGCTATATCGTCACCAACGCCCATGTGATCGCCGGCGGGCAGAACGCGCTGGTGGCGCTGTACAACGGCGACCGCTACGAGGCGGAGCTGGTGGGCTTTTCCAGCACCGAGGATCTGGCACTGCTGAAGGCGGTGAACGCCTCCGGCCTGCCCACTGCGCCGCTGGGCGACAGTGAGGAATGCCAGGTGGGCGATACGGTCTACGCCATCGGCAACCCGCTGGGCGTTGAGCTGCGGGGCACACTGACCCAGGGCATCATCTCCGCCATCGACCGTCCCGTCACCATGGAGGGCCGCGTGATGACGCTGCTCCAGACCACCGCTGCCCTGAACAACGGCAACTCCGGCGGCCCGCTGATCAATGAGTACGGCCAGGTCATCGGCATCAACACACTAAAGATGAGCAACACCCTGTCCGACATCTCTGCCACGGTGGAGGGCCTGGGATTTGCCGTCCCGTCCAGCCGTGTGGTATCTGTCATCAATGATATCATCGCCACCGGAGGCTTCCGCGGCCTGCCCTCGATCGGCGTCTACGTGAAGGAGACGGAATTTGCCGACGGTACGACCCACCCGGTGATCGATTCCGTCACGGAAAACTTCGGCGCCGAGGAAGCGGGGCTGCAGAAGGGCGACGTAATTCTGGCGGCGGACGGTATAGGCGTCAGCACCAACACCGATCTGCTGGCCGTCCGCCGGACCCACATCGTGGGCGAGAGCGTCGTGCTCACTATCCGGCGTGACGGACAGACCTTTGATGTGACGGTCGTCCTCTACCCGGTGGAGGGATGATCACTTTACAGCGCAGAAACAGGGACAAGGCCATGGCCTTGTCCCTGTTTTACACCGCAAAACGACGAATATTTACAGATAATAAACAAATAGTATACATTTTATTGCCGGAATTTGCGGCTATTTTCGCCTTCGTTCCCGCCATAGCTGCCGCAGGCTGCCGGCGGCCGCCAGCAGCAGGTATACCCCGAAGGGCCGGCGGAGCGCATCCGTATCCACAGCCGTGGCCAGCAGCGCGCCGCCTACGGCTGCCGCCGCGCCCCAGGGGATAGCGGATTTCAGCACCTCCGTTTCCAGCAGCCCATTCCGCTTGTGGGCGATGACGCCCATGGCCGCCGTAGGCAGGAAGTACAGCAGATTGACCGCAGCGGCCTGCTGCTGCGGAACACCCAAAATGAGCGTCATCACCAACAGCAGCAGGGTCCCGCCGCCCACGCCCCAGGCGGACAGGATGCCGGCGCCGAACCCCGCAGCCATTGGTATCAGCCAACTTTTCACAGGATATACCTCACGCCGCCGTACAGCAGAAAGGCGGCGAACAGTCCCCGCAGCCATGTGACGCTGACGCGGCGGAACAGCCGTCCGCCCACCAGACCGCCCACCAGCCCGCCGATGAGGTATGGCAGCGCGGCGGCCCAGTCGAAGGGCTGCCGCAGCAGGTATACTGCCGCGCTGACGGCGCTTAGGGGCAGTATGGCCGCCACGCAGGTGGCGAAGGCCTGTTTGCCAGCCAGACCGCACCAGCCGTTCAGCAGGGGCACCAGCACCATGCCGCCGCCTCCGCCGAACAGTCCGTTCACCAGCCCTGCCGCCGTGCCGGACAGGGCATATTTTGTCTTTGCCTGCATTGTGCCGCCTCCTCTATGTATGCGCCCATCCGGGCGCGGGGTTTACTGGCACTTCTGGTAGCTCTGGCAGTCGGTGCACTGGTCCATGGTGGGGCGGCTCTCGTGGGTGCCCACCTGAATGGCGGTCAGACCGCAGTTGTCCACGTCCTTGCAGTGGTGGGCGCAGTTGGTGACGGTGCACTTGATGGACGCGTTGGGGGTGCAGGCGCACCCGTCGTTGGTACAGGCTCTGTTCATGGTGTTTCCTCCCTGAAAAATAAAAAGTCAAGCCCGAAGGCTTGACTCTATTTTTGCCCGGAGCGCAGGCGGATATGCACATTTTTTATATGCCAAGAAGCGCCGAAGCGAAGCTGAAATAAATCAGCAGACTGGTGGCGTCCACGATGGTGGAGATGAAAGGACTGGCCATCACCGCGGGGTCCAGACCGACCTTTTCCGCCAGCAGCGGCAGGGAGCAGCCCACGCATTTGGCAAACACCACCACGAACAGAATGGTCAGGCACACCACCAGACACACCAGCGGCGTTACCGCCGCATTGCCCAGCAGCAGCCGATCCACCAGCAGCATCTTCACGAAGTTGGCCCCGGCCAGGCACACGCCGCACAGCAGCGAGACCCGCAGCTCCTTCCACAGCACCCGGAATACGTCCGAGAAGTCCACCTCGTCCAGGCTCAAGGCGCGGATCACCGCCACGCTGGCCTGCGTACCGGAGTTACCGCCGGTGCCGGACAGCATAGGGATATAGGCGTTCAGTACCAGGCAGGCTGCCAGCGCGTTTTCGTAGTGGTTCAGGATCATGCCCGTAAACGTGGCCGACAGCATCAGCACCATCAGCCAGGGCAGGCGGGCCTTCCAGGTGGCAAATACACCGGTGCGGAGGTATGGCTTGTCCGAGGGCAGCATAGCCGCCATCTTTTCGAAGTCCTCCGTGGTCTCCTCCTCGATGACGTCCATAGCGTCGTCAACGGTGACGATACCCACCAGCCGTTTTTCCAGATCCACGATGGGCATGGCCAGGAAGTCGTATTTGCTCAGTGCCTGGGCCACGTCCTCCTTATCGTCCGTGGTCTTGGCCCACACCACGTCCGAGTCCATGATCTCCTCGATCAGGTCGTCCTCTTCCGCCAGCAGCAGGTCGCGGACGGACAGCACGCCCAGCAGGTGCCGGGTGGGATCGGTGACGTACAGGATGTTGATGGTCTCCAGCTCGCCGCCGATACGGCGGATGCGCTTGAAGGCGTCCTCCACCGTCATGTCCTTCTTCAGGGACAGGAACTCCATATTCATAATGGAGCCGGCACTGTCCTCCGGGTATTTCAGTATTTCGTTGATGGATTTACGCATCTCCGGCGTGGCCTTGTCCAGAATACGGATGACCACACTGGCGGGCATTTCCTCCACGATGTCCACCGCGTCGTCCAGATACAGCTCGTCCAGCACTTCGGTCAGCTCCGTGTTGGAAAAGCCGTTGATCAGCATCTCCTGACTCTCCGGCTCCAGCTCCACGAATACCTCTGCCGCCGTCTCCTTGGGCAGCAGACGGTACAGCAGGGGCATCTGCTCCTGCTTGCCCTCTTCCAGCAGCAGGGCAATATCCGCCGGCTCCATGGGCAGGAACAGGTCCCGCAGCTCGGCGTAGCGTTTTTCCTTCGCCAGTTCGTCTATCCGTTCCTGGTATTGCTCCAGTTCCTCCTGATAATCGATCAAGCCTGTTCCCTCCCTTCAGACAAAATAATACGCAGCAGGTAGTAGCCTGCTGCGTGCCGCAAAGTGCGCCAATGCGCCCTGTTCTGCACCGTTACAAGCTTTAGCATCGCGGGGCGGTGAAACTGCATTAGATGCCACCTTGCTTTCGATGGCACCTGCTCAAACCCTCTGATGGTGTCTCCACCACTTCGCGGCAGCAGTCCGTATCCCTCGCGGTAGCCTTACCTACCGGATCATATTCAACATATCTATGTTATGCCAAAATCGTCGGCCTGTCAAGGCGTTTTCTTGCCATTTCCGCCATTTTTCTTTACAGGTACACCTGCACATTGTCCTGCGCCAACAGGTGGTCCTTCAACTCCTGCAAAAATCGCAGGGCCGGCGGCGTCAGCGGTTCGCCCGCTCGCGTCACCAGATAGTTCACCCGGTCCGGCGGCGGGCTGGTAAAGCGGCATACCCGTGCGCTCTTTCCGATGCGCGACGCGGCGGCGATGGCCGGGGCCGCCACCCAGCGGCCCTCGGCGGGCGGCAGGAAATCCGCCGCCTGCAGCGTGTCGGCGTACAGCAGGGGCCGCGCACCCGTACCGAACCACCGGTCGTGCCAGCGGATGAACTCCGGGTCCCAGGTGACCAGCAGCTCCTCGGCTACGTCCAGCGAGGCCGGGTCCACCTCCTCCGGGTAGTGGCTGTCCGGCGGCGACAGCAGCAGAAACGGCTCCCGAAAGGCCGGACGTACCGTCAGACGGTCGTCGAATACCGTGTTGCTGTCAATAAAGGCAAAGTCCAGCTCATGGCTCAGCAGCGCCTGGGTGATATCCACATCCCGCAGGGTGTGGATCCACAGGGATACCGGCAGCCGCAGGGCAAGAAAGCGCTTATACACCGGCGGCAGGATGTATTGGTTAGTGGTGTAGGTGGCGGCGATACGCAGGTAGGCGCGCTGCTCCAGCTCCGCCAGCGTCTCCGTCTCCGAGAGCAGCTGCTGCCAGCGCTGGGCCAGCGTCAGGAATTTCTGGCCCGCCGCCGTCAGCGTGATGTGCCGCTGGCCCTTGCTCCGCACGAACAGCGGCGTGCCAACCCGTTCCTCCAGCGCCCGTATCCGCATGGACAGCGTGGGCTGGGTGATGTACAACGCCTCCGCCGCGGCGGTCATAGTGCCGTGCTGTACCACCGCCCAGAATGTCTCGATATCCAGGTTGGTCATACTACCGCCTCCAAATTATAAGTTTTTGCTGATATTTTACACGCAAACAATCAATTTTACAAGTGCGGATATCCGTGCTATGATACGGATGTGTTCAGGGAACATCGCTGGTTCCCTAAACCAAACGCTATTTTGATTCTTTCTTTCTTCCTATTTTCCCTATTTCTCCCCCCTAATACCCGATAAAAAAGGACAGGTTTTTCCAGCCTGTCCTTTCGGGCTGTTTAGGGGTAGATTTTTCCCTGCGGACGTGGTATGGTAATGCTGTTGTACACAGGAGGGATAACGATGCCCGGTTTTCAGTTTTATTTTGAATTGATCGGCGCGGTGGCCTTCGCCATTTCCGGCGCAGCCCTGGCGGTGAAGAAGCATATGGACCTGTTCGGCGTGGCCGTGATGGGCATGACCACTGCCGTGGGCGGCGGTATCCTGCGGGATCTGCTGCTGGGTATCACGCCGCCCGCCGCGCTGCGCGACCCCTTGCAGGCGTTGGTGGCCATCGCCACGTCCCTGCTGGTGTTTCTGGTGTGGAAGCGCTTTCACCCCGAGGGCGATCACCGGAACTGGGAGGCACTGCTGCTGGTGGCGGACTCCATCGGTCTGGGCATTTTCTCCGTCCACGGGGCGGCGGTGGCCGTCCGGGCCGGGCTGGGCGGCAATGTGTTCCTGACGCTGCTGGTGGGTATGCTTACCGGCGTGGGCGGCGGTGTTCTGCGTGACCTGTGCTGTATGGAGCGCCCCTACATTTTCACCAAGCATATTTACGCCTGCGCGTCCCTGGCCGGCGCGGCGGCATGTATGCTGCTGTGGAGCGCCGGAGAGAACCTGGCGCTGCTGACAGGCTGCGCGCTGACGGTGGTGCTGCGGCTCTGTGCCGCGGTATTCCGCTGGAGCCTGCCGAAAGCGTAAACACATAAAAAAGACCGCGAAAGCGGTCTTTTTTGCTGTTATGCGGTGAGCTTCAGCCCGACGATACCGACGAGCAGCAGCCCCACGAAAATAAGCCGCGGGGCGGTGACGGGCTCCTGAAAAGTCAGAATGCCCACGATGACGGCGCCCAGGGCGCCGATACCCGTCCAGATGCCGTAGGCGGTGCCCATGGGCAGCGTCTTCGTGGCCTGTGACAGGAAAAAGAAGCTGGCGATCATGCCCACGACCGCCCATACCGACGGCCACAGCTTTGTGAAGCCCTCAGACAGTTTCAGAAACGTAGACCAGAACACCTCCAGTCCGCCTGCGATGAATAGATAGAGCCACGCCATACCGATTACCTCCAAAAACAAAAAATGCGCCCACAGGACGCACCTTCTAAGACCTAACGGCGCGCCCGCGAACGCCTGCCCGTCACCCGGTGGCGGCGGACAGCACAGGTACTATACCACGCCGCCGCCACAAAGTCAAGCGATCCTGCACCGCAACAAATGTTCGAAAAAACAACTTGTGACACATGGAGATATGTGGTATACTATATTGTCGAGAATTTACAGTTTTAGCCGCAGGAGGGGAGGGGTCATCATGGGCCTGCACGACGGGCATCGCCAGCGCAGCAAGCGCCGTTACCTAACGCTGGGTGCAGAGGGGATGGAGGATCACCAGCTGCTGGAGCTGCTGCTGTTCTACGCCATCCCCCGGCAGGACACCAACGAGACAGCCCACCGGCTCATCCAGCGCTTCGGCTCGCTGCAGGGGGTGCTCCACGCCGCACCGGAGGAGCTGACCTCCGTAGAGGGCGTGGGAGAAAACGCCGCCGTGCTGGTGCGGCTGGTAGGGGACATGGCCCTGCGGGCCCGGTGCTCGTCCCTGCCCCAGAAGGTGCTGAACTCCCCTGACCGCACCGGCGCGTACTTCATGGAGCTGCTGGCGGGGGAGAAGAAGGAGATGCTCTACCAGGTCTGCCTGGACGCCAAGGGCAAGCTGTTGACCTGCCGCTGCATCAGCAAGGGCAGCGTGGCCGCTTCGCCGGTCAGTGTGCGCCAGGTGGTGGAGAACGCTCTGTACGCCGGCGCCAGCAGCATTATCCTTGCCCACAACCACCCCAGCGGCGTGGCTTTGCCCTCCCAGCAGGATCTGCTGGTGACGCGGCAGATACAGGAGGCGCTCTCGCCGCTGAACATTCGCCTGGCCGACCACGTGGTGGTGGCTGACAGCGATTATGTCTCCATGGCGGAAAGCGGCCTGCTGGCGCGATAAACGGAGGATACCATGCCTGATCTGAAAGTCGTTTCTGAATATCAGCCGGCCGGCGACCAGCCCCAGGCTATCGACAAGCTGGCGCAGGGCCTGGAAAACGGCCTGCGCGCGCAGGTGCTCAAGGGCGTCACCGGCAGCGGCAAGACGTACACCATGGCCAAGGTCATCGAGCGCGTCAACCGGCCCACGCTGGTGCTGGCCCATAACAAGACGCTGGCCGCCCAGCTGTGCGAGGAGTTCCGGGAATTTTTCCCCAACAACGCGGTGGAGTATTTCGTCTCCTACTACGACTACTACCAGCCGGAGGCCTACGTGCCCCAGACGGACACCTATATCGAAAAGGACGCATCCACCAACGAGGAGATCGACCGCCTGCGGCTGTCCGCCACCTGCGCGCTGCTGGAGCGGCGGGACGTTATCGTGGTGGCGTCGGTCAGCTGTATCTACGGCCTGGGCGAGCCGGACGATTTCGCCCGCATGATGATCTCCTTGCGGACCGGCATGACACTGGAGCGCGACGAGCTGCTGCGGCGGCTGGTGGAGGACCGCTACGAGCGCAACGACGTGGCCTTCCAGCGCAATGTGTTCCGGGTACGGGGCGACACGGTGGAGCTGTACCCCGCCTACTATAAGGACCGGGCCATCCGTGTGGAGTTCTTCGGTGACGAGATTGAGCGTATCACGGAGTTCCATCCGGTCACCGGCGCGGCCCTGAAGCAGCTGACGCACGTGGCGGTATATCCCGCCAGCCACTACGTCACGCCCAAGGACAAGCTGGAGCGGGCGGCGCAGGAGATCGAGCGCGAGCTGGCGGAGCGCAAAAAGTGGTTCGAGGACAACGGCAAGCTCATTGAGGCCCAGCGCATCGACCAGCGTACCCGCTACGACGTGGAGATGATGCGCACGCTGGGCTACTGCTCCGGCATTGAGAACTATTCCCGGGTCATCTCCCAGCGGCCGGTGGGCAGCGCCCCCATGACACTGCTGGACTTCTTCCCGGAGGATTTCGTGCTGTTCGTGGACGAGAGCCATGTGACCCTACCCCAGGTGCGGGCCATGTACAACGGCGACCATGCCCGCAAGCAGAGCCTGGTGGATTACGGCTTCCGTCTGCCCTGCGCCTTTGATAACCGCCCCCTGAAGTTCGAGGAGTTCGAGGAGCGCTTTTCTCAGGCGGTGTTCGTCTCCGCCACCCCCGGCGACTTTGAAAAGCAGCAGGCGGACCAGATCGTGGAGCAGGTCATCCGGCCGACCGGCCTGCTGGACCCCAGAGTGGAGGTCCGTCCGGTGCTGGGTCAGATCGACGACTTGGTGGCGGAGATACACGCCCGGGCGGAGAAGAACGAGCGCGTGCTGGTGACCACCCTCACCAAGAAAATGGCCGAGGACCTGACCGCCCACTTCCGTGGGCTGGGTATCAAGGTGCGGTATATGCACGCCGACGTGTCGGCCCTGGAGCGCATGGAGATCATCCGCGATCTGCGTCTGGGCGAGTTCGACGTGCTGGTGGGTATCAACCTGCTGCGTGAGGGCCTGGACCTGCCGGAGGTGTCGTTGGTGGCCATTCTGGACGCCGACAAGGAGGGCTTCCTTCGCAGCGAGACCAGCCTGATACAGACCATCGGCCGCGCCGCCCGCAACGCCGAGGGTCTGGTCATCCTGTACGCCGACACCGTTACCCCCTCCATGCGGGCCGCTATGGACGAGACGGAGCGCCGACGGAAGCTGCAGGACGACTTCAACAAGGCCCACGGCATTATCCCGCAGACCATCCGCAAGAGTGTCCGCGAGATGGTGGAGATCAGCCACAGCGCCGAGGAGGCCTCCAAGCTGTCGAAGAAGAAGCTTTCTGACCGTGAGCGAGCTGAGACCATCGCACGTCTGGAGAAGGAAATGAAAGAGGCCAGCCGTATGCTGGAATTCGAATATGCCGCCCTGCTGCGGGATCAGATCATCGAACTGCGGGGGGAGAAATAAACCGAACCGAGAAACGACCTATGAAAAAGTACCTTTCCTATATCTACGTGATCCTCAGCGCCGTGTGCTGGGGCTTTATCGGTTTTTCCAACCGTATGCTCACAGAGGTGGGCGTATCGCTGGGCAACCGGGTGTTCATCCGGAACTTCGGCACGCTGGTGATCCTGACCATCGTATTCGCCCTGTTCCACCGTCAGGTGTTCCGCATCAAGCTGAAGCATCTGCCCATTTTCCTGTGCTCCGGCCTGCTCAGCATCCTGACGCTGAGCCTGGTCTACTTCCAGTGCCAGACCATGTGCTCCCTGTCGGTGGCGGCGGTGCTGCTGTATCTTGCTCCGTCCTTTGTGGTCATTTTCAGCGCCGTGCTGTGGAAGACACCGCTGACGAAGCGCAAGCTCATCGCCCTGGTGGTGTCCCTGCTGGGATGCGTGATGGTCAGCGGCATCATCGGCGGCGATATGACCGCCTCCTGGGCGGGTATCGGCCTGGGCGTGCTGTCCGGCCTGTGCTACGCCAGCTATACGGTGTTTGCCCACTACGGCCTGGCCCATTACGAGAGCTATACCATGATCTACTGGACATTTCTGGTGGCGGGGCTTGGCTCGGTATTTTTCGCGGACTTCGAGACGCTGCCGCTGGCCTTTTCCGGCACGCAGGGCATCGTGGGCGTGTGCGGTGTGGTGATCGTGGCCACGGTGCTGCCCTACATCTTCTATACGAAGGGGCTTGAGGGCGTGGAAAGCGGCCGGGCGTCCATCATCACCAACATCGAGCCGGTGGTGGAGACGCTGGTGGGCGTGTTCGTGTTTAAGGAGGCGCTGACCGTGTGGACCGTGCTGGGTATGGCCTGCGTGTTCGGCTGCGTGATCCTGCTGGCCAATGGAGATAAAAAATGCGAAGAAAAACCTGTCAAGTCCTGAACGGCTTTCACCTGAAGCTCATCGCCGCCTGCACCATGTTCATTGACCACATGGGGCACACGCTGTTCCCAACGGTTTTGTGGCTGCGCTGCATCGGGCGGCTCGCCTTTCCCATCTTCTGCTTCCTCATCGCCGAGGGCTGCGTCTACACCCGCGATCGGAGGAAATACGCCCTGCGGCTGCTGGTGTTTGCCCTGCTGTCCGAAGTCCCCTTCGACCTGATGGTGGGCGGCACGGTATGGTATCCCTATTCCCAGAATGTGCTGTGGACGCTGTTGGCCGGTGCGCTGATCTGCTGGTGCGTCGATTGGGCGCTGCGAAAGAAAACGCCGGCGGCCTTTTTGCTCACCGGCGCGGCCGTGGCCGCCGCGTTCTGCCTGCTGGAGCTGGCCGGGACGGACTATCGGGGCTGGGGTATGCTGCTGGTGGTGCTGTTCTACGGTGTCCGCCGCGTGTCCTGCGGCACCGTCGTGAAGCGAACGGCGCAGGCGGTGGGACTGGCGGTGTTCAGCATCGGCATTATGGGCGGCGTGTCCATCGAACTGTGGTCGCTGGCGGCACTGCTGCCCCTCTGGCTCTACAATGGCCGGCGCGGCTATTCCAACCGGGCGGTGCAGTACGGCTTTTACGCCTTTTACCCCGTGCATATCCTGATACTGTCCCTCATCGCCCTGTATGCGTAAACAGATAAGGAGGCTGTCCCTATGGCAAAGAACAAAGAGGAAAAAACCAACGTCATGCGGACGCTGGACCAGAAGAAAATACCCTACACCGCCCACAGCTACGACCCGGACGGCCCCATTGACGGTGTGTCCGTGGCGCAGATACTGGGCCAGCCGGCGGAGCAGGTGTTCAAGACCCTGGTGACAAAGGCCGCCAGCGGGGCATACTATGTGTTCGACATCCCGGTGGCCGAGAATCTGGACCTGAAAAAGGCCGCCAAAGCGGTGGGGGAGAAGTCCGTGGCCATGCTGCCACAGAAAGAGCTGCTGCCCCTGACCGGCTATGTCCACGGCGGATGCAGCCCGGTGGGCATGAAAAAGCAGTTTCCCACGGTGTTCCACGAGACAGCACTGCTATACGGCACCATCTGTGTCTCCGCCGGGAAGATCGGCCATCAGGTGGAGTGTGATCCCAACGCCCTTATCGCTCTCCTGCGGGCGAAAACGGCTGACGTGATCGTATAAAAATTATTTCGCTGTTGACATTAAAAATTGATTTCACTACACTTATCTGCAACCATATGTTGCAGAAATGAGGCATACCATGCAGACTGAAATTTTCATTAAGGGTGCGCGGGAGAACAACCTGAAAAACATCGATGTCACCATCCCCCGGGATAAGCTGGTGGTGCTGACGGGCCTTTCCGGCTCCGGCAAAAGCTCCCTGGCCTTTGACACCATCTATGCCGAGGGTCAGCGGCGGTATGTGGAGAGCCTGTCCTCCTACGCCCGTATGTTCCTGGGGCAGATGGACAAGCCCGACGTGGATTACATCGAGGGCCTGTCCCCGGCCATCTCCATCGACCAGAAGACCACCAGCAAGAACCCGCGCTCCACGGTGGGCACGGTGACGGAGATCTACGACTATCTGCGTCTGCTGTGGGCTCGGGTGGGCACGCCCCACTGCCCCCACTGCGGCAAGGAGATACGCCGTCAGACGGTGGATCAGATCATCGACCAGATACTGGCCCTGCCCGAGGGCACCCGTATCCAGGTGATGGCCCCGGTGGTGCGCGGCCGCAAGGGCGAGCACGCCAAGGTGCTGGAGGATGCCCGTCGGTCCGGCTTCGTCCGGGCCCGGGTGGACGGCAATATGTACGAACTCTCCGAGGACATCTCTCTGGAGAAGAACCTCAAGCACCGCATCGACATCGTGGTGGACCGACTGATCGTCCGCCCGGACATCGCAGGCCGGCTGACCGACTCAGTGGAGACGGCCTCCAACCTGGCGAATGGCCTCGTCACCGTTAACCTGCTGCGGGAGGAGAGAGATATCACCTTCTCCCAGAACTACGCCTGTGACGACTGCGGTATCTCCATCGAGGAGCTGACGCCCCGTCTGTTCTCCTTCAACAGTCCCTTTGGCGCCTGCCCCACCTGCACCGGCCTGGGCCTGCAATTAAAGGCTGATCCGGCCCTCATCATCCCCGACGGCAGCAAATCCATCCTGGAGGGCGCCATTACTGCCACCGGCTGGGCCTCCATCCGCTCCGACGGCATCAGTCGTATGTACTTCGAGGCCCTCAGTAAGAAATACCGCTTCTCCCTGACCCAGCCCTACGACAGCCTGAGCGACGAGGTGAAGAACGTTATCCTCTACGGCACCGGCGGCGAAAAGCTGGAGCTCCACTATGACCAGCCCCGGGGCAAGGGTGTGCTGTACCAGGCCTTCGAGGGCATCTGCAACAACCTGGAGCGCCGGTATCAGGAGACCCAGTCCGATGCCAGCAAGAAGGAGATCGAGGGCCTGATGACCCCCTGCCCCTGCCCGGCCTGCCAGGGTAAGCGCCTGCGGCCGGAGGCGCTGGCCGTCACCGTGGGCGGCAAGTCCATCTACGACGCCACTACCCTGCCGGTGGACGACGCCCTGGCCTTTTTTGACCATCTGGACCTGACCGGCAACCAGCAGATCATCGCCGCCCAGATCCTGAAGGAGATCCACGCCCGTCTGGGCTTTCTGCAGTCCGTGGGCCTGAGCTATCTGACCCTCTCTCGTGCCTCCGGCACCCTGTCCGGCGGCGAGAGCCAGCGTATCCGTCTGGCCACCCAGATCGGCAGCAGCCTCATGGGCGTGCTGTATATCCTGGACGAGCCCTCCATCGGCCTGCACCAGCGGGATAACGACAAGCTGCTGGCCACGCTGCAGCGCCTCCGCGATCTGGGCAATACCCTCATCGTGGTGGAGCACGACGAGGACACTATGCGCGCCGCCGATTACCTTATTGACATCGGTCCCGGCGCCGGTGCCCTGGGCGGGCAGGTGGTGGCCTGCGGCACCCCGGAGGAGGTCATGGCGAACCCTGACAGCCTGACGGGCCAGTACCTCAGCGGCAAACGCACCATCCCCCTGCCGGCACAGCGCCGCAGGGGCAATGGCAGGCTGCTGACCGTCCGCGGCGCCCGGGAGAACAACCTGAAGCATATCGACGTGTCCATCCCTCTGGGGACGTTCACCTGTGTCACCGGCGTCAGCGGCAGCGGAAAATCCTCTCTGGTCAACGAGGTGCTGTTCAAGGCGCTGGGCGCCCAGCTGAACCGCATGAAGGTGCGCCCCGGCAAGCACGACGCCATCGAGGGCATGGAGCATCTGGACAAGGTCATCGCCATCGACCAGAGCCCCATCGGCCGGACGCCCCGATCCAACCCGGCCACCTATACCAACCTGTTCAACCTGATCCGCGACCTGTTCGCCTCTACCCCGGACGCCAAGGCCCGGGGCTACGGACCGGGCCGGTTCTCCTTCAACACCAAGGGCGGCCGCTGCGAGGCCTGCGGCGGCGACGGTATGCTGAAGATCGAGATGCACTTCCTGTCGGATGTGTACGTCCCCTGCGAGATCTGCCGCGGCAAGCGCTATAACCGCGAGACGCTGGAGGTCCGCTACAAGGGCAAAAACATCGCCGACGTGCTGGATATGACCGTGGACGAGGCGTGGGAGTTCTTCTCCGCCGTGCCCGCCATCTGTGACAAGCTGACCACCCTGCGGGATGTGGGGCTGGGCTATGTGAAGCTGGGCCAGCCCAGCACCACCCTCTCCGGCGGCGAGGCCCAGCGCGTCAAGCTGGCTACGGAGCTGAGCCGCCGCGCCACAGGGCGGACGGTGTATATTCTGGACGAGCCCACCACCGGCCTCCACGCCGATGACGTGCGGAAGCTGTTGGAGGTGCTCCAGCGGCTCACCGACGGCGGCAATACGGTGCTGGTCATTGAGCACAACCTGGACGTGATCAAGTGTGCCGACTATATCATCGACCTGGGCCCGGAGGGCGGTGTGGGCGGCGGTACGGTGGTGGCCTGCGGCACGCCGGAGGAGATCGCCGCCTGCCCGGCGTCCTACACCGGCCAGTATCTGAAAAAATACCTGAAGTGACCGGCCTTCCCCCTGCCGCATAGGATGGGGCAGGGGGGAGGTGGCTGCATGGAGCTTTTGCAGGACGGCGTGGTCGCCGCGCTGGCGGCCATCGGCGTCACGGCGCTGATATGGTTGGCGGCATCGCTGCTGCTGTGGCGTGAGCGCCCGGTGGACGCGGTGTATCTGGTCCGGGTCTCCGGAGACGGGACGGGACTGGATGTGACGCTGCGCCGTCTGGCCCAGAGCCGCCGTCTGCCGGTGCTGCTGGTGGACTGCGGACTGACCGACGAGGGCCGCCGCGCCGCGGCGCTGCTGTCCGATATGAACACGAAATTGCTGACGCCCCAGGAGCTGGCGGCGTACTATACAGAGGAAGATACCACCGAACAGGGGAGGTGAGCCGATGGGCGAGCGCGTGACCGTGGAGGGCACCGTAGAGAACGTCATCTTTCATAACGAGGAGAACGGCTATACCGTGCTGCTGCTGACCGTGGAGGGCGAGGAGGAGCCTGTCACCGTGGTGGGCTGTATCCCCTGTGCCGCCGCCGGCGAGGGTATGACCGTCACCGGCGTGTGGAGCGTCCACCCCGTCCACGGCAGCCAGCTCACCGCCGAGAGCGTGGAGCGCCGGATGCCGGAGCGTGAGGAGGACATGATCGCCTACCTGTCCTCCGGCATCCTCAAGGGTGTTGGTCCCGCCACCGCACAGCGGCTGGTGGAGCGCTTCGGCGCGGACACCCTGCTGGTCATCGAGCGGGAGCCGGAGCGCCTGCGGTGCATCAAGGGCATCACCGCCCAGAGGGCGAAGGAGCTGTCCGACGCCTTCCGCGCGCTGACGGGCCTGCGCCAGCTGATGGAGTTCCTGGCCCGGTATGACCTGCCGGTGTATTTGGCCATGCCCCTCCAGCGCACCTACGGCGACGGAGCCATCCAGGCCCTGCGGGATGACCCGTATATCCTGTCCCGGGCCCAGTACGGGGTGGATTTTTCCATAGCGGACGAGATCGCCATCAGTTTGGGCTTTGACGGGGACGATCCCTGCCGCCTGCGGGCGGCGCTGACCTATGAGCTGGAGCACAACGCCGCCAACGGCCACGTGTTCCTGCCCCGCGAGAAGCTGCTCTTCGCCACGTCGCAGCTGCTGGCCGTGACGCCGGACGAGCTGGAGCTGGCGCTGGACAAGCTCATCGAGGGCTTCGGCGTGGTGGAAAAGACCATCGCCGGGGTGCAGGGCTGCTATCTGCCCCGGCTGTACCAGGCGGAGACCTTCGTGGCGGAGCGCCTGCTGTCGCTGGTGCGGACGCCGGTGGAGGTGCTGCCCCGGGCGGAGAAGGTCATCGATGACATTGAAAAGGAACAGGGCGTGGCCTATGCGCCTCTGCAGCGGCAGGCGGTGTGCCTGGCGGCCCAGGGCGGTATACTGCTGCTGACCGGCGGCCCCGGTACCGGCAAGACCACGTCTCTGCGGGGCATCGTGGCCCTGTACGAGCGTATGGGGCTGGATGTGGCGCTGCTGGCGCCCACCGGCCGCGCCGCCAAGCGCCTGGGCGAGGTGACGGGCCGGGAGGCCCAGACCATCCACCGTGCCCTGGGCATGAGCTACAATGAGCTCACCGGCCAGACGGCCTTTAAGAAGAACGCACAGGATCCGCTGGAGGTCCACGCTGTCATCGTGGACGAGATGAGCATGGTGGATATCGAGCTGATGCGCTCCCTGCTGGAGGCCATGCGGCCGGGAAGCCGCCTGGTGCTGGTAGGCGACCCGGACCAGCTGCCCTCCGTAGGCCCCGGCAGCGTGCTGGGGGATATGCTCCGCAGCGGTGTGGTGCCGGCGGTGTCCCTGACCCAGGTGTTCCGTCAGGCGGAGCAGTCGGCCATCATCCGCGCCGCCCATGCCGTGGACCGCGGCGAGCTGCCGCCGCTGGAGAACAGCGGCAGCGGCGACCTCTTCTTCCTGCGCCGCCGCGCGCCGGATCGTCTGGTGCAGACGGTGGTGGAGCTGTGCCGCGACCGCCTGCCCAAAAACATGGGTATTCCCGCCGAGCAGATACAGGTGCTCTCCCCCACCCGAAAGGGCCCCTGCGGTACGGCGGCGCTGAACCGGGCCCTGCAGGCGGCGCTGAACCCGCCGGAGCGCGGTAAGCGCCAGAAGCAGTGGGGTGACATGACGTTCCGGGTGGGTGACCGGGTCATGCAGACCCGGAACAACTACGATGTGCTGTGGGAGAAGGAGGATGGCTCCGGCGGCAGCGGTATTTTCAACGGCGACGTGGGCGTTATTCAGGACATCGACCCCGGCGGCGAGCTCATCACCCTGCGGTTCGACGACCGCACGGCGGTGTACACCGCTGACCTGCTGAGCCAGCTGGATATGGCCTACGCCGTCACCGTACATAAATCCCAGGGCAGCGAGTATCCGGCGGTGATATTGGCCGCGGCGTCCGCCGCGCCGTCGCTGCTGGTGCGCGGCGTGCTGTACACCGCTATCACCCGTGCCCGCAGGCTGCTTATCCTCGCCGGGGACGACGCCGTCCTGGCCCAGATGGCCGCCAACAACAAGCAGCAGCGCCGGTACAGCGGCCTGCGCCGCCGACTGAAGGAGGGATACCATGAGCAATAACGGTAGTATCAACGACGCATTGGACAAGGCCCAGCGGGGCTTGCTGGACTTCTTTTTCCCCCGCAAGTGCCCCTTCTGCGGGCGCGTGGCGGGCCGGGAGCTGCTGTGCGAGGCGTGCAAGGCGTCGCTGCCCCGGTGCGATAAGGTACGCACCGGCACCTTCGGCGAATGTGCCGCGCCGCTGTATTACGAGGGCCGCGTCCGCGACGCCCTTCTGGCCTTCAAATTCAAGCGGCGCATCGAGGATCTGAACGCCTACGGTGTGCTGATGGCCGAAAAGGCGGCGGAGGTCTACGCCGACCGCTTCGATGCCGTCACCTGGGTGCCGGTGAGCAAACAGCGCCTGAAAAAGCGTGGCTTCGACCAGTCGCGTATGCTGTGCGCCAGCCTGTGCGTGGACTGGCACACGGAGCCGCAGGAGACACTGCGTAAGGTGCGGGACAACCCGGCCCAGTCCGGAATCGATGACCCGGCGGAGCGCCGGGCCAATGTGCTGGGCGCTTACGAGCCGGTGGATCCGGACGCCATCGCCGGCAAGCGCTTCCTGCTCATCGACGACATCATCACCACCGGCGCCACGCTCACCGAGTGCGTCCGGGTGCTGAAAGCCGCCGGGGCGGCGGACGTGGTCTGCCTGACGCTGGCCATGGCCCGTGATAATTGAGGTATGGACTTCGGCGTTTCCGTATAGAATACAGAAAATACCGCGATTTTCATTTCGCAGTTGCAATATTCTTTCTCAATCGGTATAATAGATAAATCAGAGGGTAACGGGCGCACCCGCCCGAAACGAAAGACAAGATAGAGGTGCAGTAGTATGTGTTCCATTGCAAAAGATATCGGCATCGACCTGGGCACCGCCTCCGTACTGGTGTACGTAAAGGGCAAGGGCGTCGTATTGAACGAGCCGTCCGTGGTGGCCATTGACAAGAATACCGGCAAGCTGCTGAAGGTGGGCGCCGAGGCTCAGGCCATGCTGGGCCGTACCCCCGGCAACATCGTGGCCATCCGTCCCCTGCGCGAGGGCGTGATCTCCGACTACGACATGACCGAGCGTATGCTCCGCGAGTTCCTGCACAAGGTGGTGGGCGGCTTCCAGCTGTTCAAGCCCCGCGTCATCATCTGCGTGCCCTCCGGCATCACCGAGGTCGAGGAGCGCGCCGTGGTGGATGCCGGCATCCAGGCGGGCGCCCGCCGTGTGTATCTGATCGAGGAGCCTGTGGCTGCGGCCATCGGCGCCGGCATCGACATCTCCAAGCCCGACGGCCACATGGTGGTGGATATCGGCGGCGGCACCAGCGACATCGCCGTCATCTCCCTCTCCGGCGTGGTGGAGAGCGCCTCCATCAAGGTGGCCGGCGACCAGTTCAACGAGGCCATCGTCAAGTATATGCGCCGCAAGCACAATGTGCTGGTGGGCGAGCGCACCGCCGAGCTGATGAAAATGCAGATCGGCTGTGTCTTCCCCAAGGAGCAGGAGACGTCCATCGAGATCAAGGGCCGCTGCCTGGTGACAGGTCTGCCCAAGGTCATCAACGTCAGCTCCACCGAGATGCTGGAGGCCTTCGAGGAGCCGGTAGAGCGCATCCTCGAGGCGATCCACGGCGTGCTGGAGCGCACTCCGCCCGAGCTGGTGGCCGACATCTCCAACAACGGCATCGTTATGACCGGCGGCGGCAGCCTGGTGGACGGCTTTGACAAACTCATCGAGGCCCGCACCGGCATCCACACCGTGGTGGCCGAGGGCGCCATCTCCTGTGTGGCCGAGGGCACCGGCCGCAGCCTGGACTCCCTGAATTCCATGACCGACGGCACCGTGAACCTGAGCCGCCGCAAGCAGATGAACTAAGCACAATACAGAAGGCCGCCTAAAGGCGGCCTTTTTCTCAAGTTGCTCTTGCAACTTCCGCGAAAAAGCGCTACTATTACGATACACGAGAATGAGATAAGGAGGAACCACCATGAAGTTTTCCAGCAAGGTCTTGAAATGCGGCCTGTCCCCCATGCGGAAGTTCCACCCCTACGCGGTGGCGGCGGAGGCCAAGGGCAGGAAGATCTATCATCTGAACATCGGTCAGCCGGATATCGAGACGCCCAAGGCGTACTTTGATGCGGTGAAGCACTTTGACCTGCCGGTGTTGGCCTATGCCCCGTCCCCCGGTATCCCGGAGCTGATCGAGGCCATCCGCAAGTACTACGCCGATCTGGGTATGCACTTCGATGCCGGTGATATCCTCATCACCAACGGCGGCAGCGAGGCGCTGCAGATCACCATGAACTGCATCCTGGATGACGGCGATGAGATCCTCATCCCCGAGCCCTTCTACCCCAACTACAACACCATGGCCTACACCTGCGGCGCGAAGATCCACCCCATTCCCACCTCTCCCCACGACGGCTACCACTACGCCGACCGCGCCAAGGTCGAGGCGGAGATCAACGAGCACACCCGCGCCATCATGGTCACCAACCCCGGCAACCCCACCGGCGCCGTGCTGACGCCGGAGGAGATGCGTATGCTGGTGGACGTGGCCAAGGCCCACGACCTGTTCATCATCGGCGACGAGGCCTACCGCGAGTTCGTCTACGCCGGCGAGCCTCTGCAATCCATGGGCCAGTTCGAGGATGCGGCCGAGAACGTCATCGTCATCGACACCGTCTCCAAGCGGTTCTCCGCCTGCGGCGCCCGTATCGGCTGCATGATCTCCCGCAACAAGGAGCTGATGGCGCAGGCCATGAAGTACGCCCAGTGCCGTCTGTCCGTGCCCACACTGGACCAGGTGGCCGCTGCCGCGCTGTACACCGTCGGCCCCGACTACTTTGCCGCCGTCCGTGAGGAGTACAAGCGCCGCCGCGATACGGTGGTCAATAAGCTGCACGAGATACCCGGCGTGGTCTGCGAGTGTCCCCGCGGCGCCTTCTACATCATGGCCGCCCTGCCTGTGGACGATGCCGATGCCTTCCAGAAGTGGCTGCTGGAGGAGTTCGAGGACAACGGCGACACCGTGATGTTCGCCCCCGGCGAGCCCTTCTACGGTACCCCCGGCAAGGGCAAGAACGAGATCCGCATCGCCTATGTGCTGAAGCAGGCGGACCTGGAGCGCGCCATGGACCTGCTGGCCAAGGGCATCGCCGCCTACAACGCCCGGTAAACGGATACACGCAAAAAAAAGAAAGCCCTTTTGGGCTTTCTTTTTTTGCGTATCTTACCCCTTCAGCGCCATATCGCAGCGTGCGGGCAGGTCAAAGGCGGTGAAATAGGACTCCTCCAGCGGGATCCAGCGATCCCGGAACATCCGGAGCTTCTCCGGGCCGCTGCGGGCTTCAATGCGGCGGAGCTGCTCGGCAGCGTCCACGGTAAGGAATACCCGCAGATCATAGCTGTCCCACAGGGCCGGATGGCAGGCGTAGGCACCCTCCACGATGGTCAGGCGCGCCGCCGGGACCGTCACCGGCTCGTCCAGCGCCTGCCGCGCACAGCGGAAGGGGCGGTAGACGACAGCCTCACCGCGCAGTGCCGGCTGCAGCACTTCCGATAGAAAGCGCTCGTGGTCCACGTTTTCGCCCGGCTGTGCCAGCCGTGCAGCGGTGCGCTGCTCCGGGCGCAGAAAGAAGTCGTCCATGTGGAACACCCGGCAGGACAGCTGCGCCTGCAGCTGTGCCGCCAGCGTGCTTTTCCCGGCGCCGCAGCGGCCGTCGATGGCCGCGATGACCCGCGCCTGCCGGTCCAGCAGCGCCCGGATAACCGTCAGCAGGCGGTCGTAGTCAGCAGGGGTCATTTCGCCCTCCGGGCGGCGCGGCGCTGGATGAGCTTCACCAGCTCCACCACCGGAAGGACCAGGAAGGCCAGGGCCAGGGCCACGCCGTACTCCGTCCAGCTGACGGGGGTGAAGCCGAAGGCGTTGGCGATGACGGGCACCTCCAGCACCAGTGTTGTCAGAGCCAGCGAGCCGATCATAGCGCCCCACAGTACCTTGTTGTGGCTGGGCAGCGAGAACACGCTCTTGCGCTGGGAGCGCATATTGAAGCTGTGGAAGATCTCGCACATACTCATGGTCAGGAAGGCCATGGTCATACCGTCGTCGGACACGCCCTTGGGCATCTCAAAATAGCCCACCTCCATGCAGTGTCCGATGATGTAGGAGGTCATGGTGATGATCGTGATCAGCACGCCCTGATACAGAATGTCAAAGCCCAGGCCACCGGCGAAGATGCCGTCCTTGCTGTCCCGGGGCGGGCGGGTCATGGTATCCGGCTCACCCTTCTCCAGACCAAGGGCCAGGGCGGGGAAGCAGTCGGTGATCAGGTTGATAAACAGCAGGTGCACCGGGTTCAGCAGCGTGAAGCCCAGCAGCGTGGCGAAGAACACGCCCAGCACCTCGCTCATGTTGCTGGCCAGCAGGAACTGGATGGCCTTGCGGATGTTGTCATAGATCCGGCGGCCCTCCTCCACGGCGGTGACGATGGTGGCGAAGTTGTCGTCGCTGAGCACCATGTCCGCCACGTTTTTCGTCACGTCCGTGCCGGTGATGCCCATGCCCACGCCGATATCCGCGGACTTGATGGAGGGCGCGTCGTTGACGCCGTCGCCGGTCATGGCGGTGATGGCGCCCTTGCGCCGCCAGGCGTTGACAATGCGGACCTTATGCTCCGGCTGCACCCGGGCATAGACGCTGTACTTCTCCACCGCCTTGTCCAGTTCCTCATCGGTGAGGCTGTCCAGCGCGCTGCCGGTAACGGCCTGGCTGGCGTCGGTGATGATGCCCAGCTCCTTGCCGATGGCCACGGCGGTGTCCTTGTGGTCGCCGGTGATCATCACAGGGCGGATGCCCGCGGCGCGGCACTCGGCCACGGCGGCCTTGACCTCCGGGCGGATGGGGTCGATCATGCCCGCCAGACCGATGAAGCAGAGGTCCTGCTCCAGGTCCTCCGGCTCCTGCCGGTCGGGCAGTGCGTCGTACAGGCGCTCCGCCGCCGCAAGGACCCGCAGGGCCTTGTCGGCCATGGCCTTGTTCTCCGCCAGAATGGCGGTGCGCTTTTCCTCAGTCAGGGGCAGGATCTGCCCGCTTTCCGTATAGCTGGTGCACCGGCGCAGCACCTCGTCCGGCGCGCCCTTGGTGTACTGGATAAAGCCGTTGTCTGTGCGGTGGATGGTGGACATCATCTTCCGGCCGGAGTCAAAGGGGGCCTCGCCGCAGCGGGGCTGGCGGCTCTCCAGCACAGGCTTCTTCAGCCCCTGGGCAGCGGCAAAGTTCACCAGCGCCGCCTCCGTGGGCTCGCCGATGGCGCCGTTCTCCTCCAGCGCGGCGTCGTTGCACAGCGCCATGGCTGTGGCCAGCAGCTCCGTGGGGCCGGTGTGCTCTACCACGGTCATCTTGTTCTGTGTCAGGGTGCCGGTCTTGTCGGAGCAGATGACCTGGGTGCAGCCCAGCGTCTCCACCGCCGTCAGCCGCCGGATCACGGCGTGCTGCTTGCTCATGTTGGTCACGCCGATGCTCAGCACCACCGTCACCACCGTGGCCAGTCCCTCCGGGATGGCGGCCACCGCCAGGGAAACGGCCACCATGAACGTGCTCAGCACGGTGTCCAGCGTGAACTCGCCGGCCACCACCAGGTCAAAGATAAAGATGAACACGCAGATGCCCAGCACCAGCTTGCTCATGGTCTTGCCCAGCTCATTCAGCTTGCGCTGCAGGGGCGTCTGCTCCTGCTCCGTCTGGGCCAGCACACCGGCGATCTTGCCCATCTCCGTGTCCATGCCGGTGGCGGTGATGACCGCCTTGCCGCGGCCGTAGACCACGGTGCTGCCCATGTAGCACATATTCTTCCGGTCGCCCAGGGGCACGTTATCTCCGGTCAGCAGCCCCACCGCCTTGGTGACGGGGACGCTCTCGCCGGTCAGCGCCGCCTCCTCGATCTTCATGGAGGCGCTCTCCAGCAGCCGTCCGTCGGCGGGCACGGCGTCGCCGGCCTCCAGCAGCACCACGTCGCCGGGCACCAGCTGGCTGCTCTCGATGACCACCTGGTGGCCGTCCCGCAGCACCTTGCACTTGGCGGCGGTCATGGTCTGCAGGGCCTCGATGGCCGCCTCGGCCTTGCTCTCCTGCACCACGCCCAGCACCGCGTTCAGCAGCACCACCACCAGGATGATGAACACCTCGGTGAAGCTCTCGCCGCTGAGTGCGTTGGTCACGGCGGACACCGCCGCCGCTGCCATCAGGATCAGCAGCATGGGGTCCTTCAGCTGTGTCAGGAACCGCTGCAGCAGGGAGGGCTTCTCCGCCTCCTTCAGCTTATTGGGGCCGTGCTTGGCCAGACGTTCAGCCGCCTCCGCCTCTGTCAGACCGGTGGGACAGGAGCCCAGCTCCTCCAGCACCTCCTGCGGACTGCGGTTGTATTCCTTTTCCATCGTCTATTACTCCTTTATATCATGGTTTTATAATTTGAAGCAAAAAAGCAGAACAAAAAGCGAAACAGAAAATGAACCAAAAGACAACAAAAAACTCATGCACGGACAGGCTATGTCTGCGCATGAGTCTCATTCTTTCAGGACACATCGGGCGCTGCCGCGCCGGGATGACGGTGTGCCACGCCGCGCCAAAACCAGCGCTGCGGAATTACTCCCTCATTCATATGGGGTATTTTACCCGCTTTTTTACCCGCTGTCAACCCCAAAAAGGGCGGTTTTTTACACCATTTCCGCGGCGCACAGACCATCGAAATACTTGTACAGCGGCATCAGTGTCCGGAAGCCCTCAATGATATCCTGTGCCAGTTCCTGCGAGAACATACGCTCGTCCGGCGCGGCGTCATGTTGTAAATTGATAGACTTCTTGTTGTACCACGCCGCCAGCAGGGGAGAGGGGGCGGTCTTTTTCCTGGCATATTCCGGGCCTGAAAGCGTGAATTGCGCCTGTTTATTGAACCTTTTGACCAGCTTTTCCAGCACCTCGGGATGCTCGTCGACGGCCTTGCGGTACGCCTCCATCAGCGCCGCCTTCGGCGCCCAAAAGCCCATGCCGTAGCTGTAATAGTCTGGCCCGATCTCAAAGTAAAACGTGGGCCGCCCCGTCCAGTCCTCGCCGCCGGCGCGGACGCAGAACCACAGGTGGTCCTTGTACGGTCCATTCCCGTGCAGCCGTCGGGCATCCCGATAGATGCGGGAGAGCTTCAGCAGAAACGGCTCCTTGGGGAATGCCGCGTGCAGGGCTTCATACACCTGCTCGCCCAGCGCACGGGTGGGGGCCAGGAGATGTGCCTCATAGTCCTGCTTATGCGCCAGAAACCAGGAGCGTTCGTTGTTGAACCGAATGCCCCACAGAAAGTCCAGTGTCTCCTGTGTATAGCCTTCAAAAGCCATGCTATGTACTCCTTTTAATTAAAGCGCTCACATGAATTTGCACAGCAGAACGGGCAGCAGCAGCGCCGGCGTCATGTTCAGGATACGCAGCTTGGTGACGCCCAGCACGTTCAGGGTGATGCCGATGATCATCAGTGACCCGGTGACGGAGATCTCGGTGATGACCGCGTCGGTCAGCACCCCTGTCAGCAGGGAGGCCAGCAGCGTCATCACACCTTCCACCGCCAGCACCGACAATCCGGAAAAGACGATCCCGATGCCCATGGAGCTGGCAAAGGCCACGGATCCGGCAAAGTCGATGACAGACTTGGCCAGCAGGATGCCGTGGTCGTTCTTCAAACCACTGTCCAGCGAACCCATCACCGCCATAGCGCCCACGGCGAACACCAGCGAGCCGCTGACGAAGCCGTCGGTGATGGGACCCATTTTCCCGAATTTCTTTTGCAGCCAGTCGCCCGCCCGGGTGACGCCGTCCTCAATGTGCAGCAGCTCGCCGATGACGGCGCCGATGACCAGCGACAGTATGGGGATGAGCTGGTTGCTGCTGCCGATGGCGCCGGAGATGCCGATGCCCATGGACACCAGCGCCGTAGCGCCAAGCACCGTCTGCCGCATTTTCTCCGGCATGAGCTTGCTGCCGAAGGTGCCCAGCAGGCCGCCGACGACAATGGCTCCGCCGTTGACCAGCGCGCCTGTCAAGATCATGGTACAAGACCTCCATCTTCGATAATATCCCGCACCACCGTGCCGCCCATCATCAGGCCGGCCACAGAGGGTACCCACGCCACGCTGGCGGGGACGCTGCGCCGTCCGGGTGACGGTGCTTCCAGCTGCTGTGTCTCGTGGGGCAGCTCCGGGCTGAACACCACCTTCAGGTGGTGGATCCCTCGGGTACGCAGCTCCTTCCGCATGACCCGGGCCAGCGGGCAGCCGCTGGTCTTGGAGATATCCGTGACCCGCAGCAGCTCGGGCTCCAGCTTGTTGCCGGTGCCCAGGGCCGACAGGATGGGGATGCCCCGTAGGCGGGCCTGTTGGATCAGGTCCAGCTTGCAGCTGACCAGGTCGATGCAGTCCACGATATAGTCGAATTTCCGGGAGAAAAATTCCTCCCGATGGGCGGCGTCATAGGTGGCGCAGATCGGGTATACCACCGTGTCCGGGTCGATGTCCCGCACGCGCGCCGCCGCGACCTCCGCCTTGTACTGCCCCACGGTGGAGGTCAGCGCGCACAGCTGGCGGTTGATGTTGGATACGGATACCGTGTCCTGGTCCACCAGTGTCAACGTGCCAACGCCGCTGCGTGCCAGGCACTCAGCGGCGTAGCTGCCCACACCGCCCAGACCAAACACCGCCACATGGCTGCGGCGGAGTTTGTCCAAAGCGGGTGCGCCCAATATCATTTCTGTTCTGAGAAAGCGCTCGTTCATAGACTCGAAGAAGGGGCGGTCATCAGCCCACGTGCTTCATGCCGTTCTCCTGCACCACCTCGGCGCTGTCCAGCAGACCGTCCAGCCAGGCCTCGGTGTCGGTGTTGCGCAGAGCGTTCTCGGCCTGTACCTGCCAGTAGGGCACGTCGTCGCCCACAAAGTACATCACATGATAGCCCTTGTAGTTAGAACTCTCGCCGTATACGATGCCGGTGTCGCCGGACTGACGGCTCGCATCGAAGCACCAGTCGTTGAACTCGGTGACCATCTGGTTCTTGTAGATCTTGGTGTACAGACCGCCGTTGGTGTTGCTGCCGTCATCCGCACTGAGCTCGTTGGCCAGGGCCGCGAAGCTGTCCTCGGTGGCCTCGCCGGCCTTCCACTGGGCCAGCGCGTCCTCGGCTGCGGCCTTGGCCGCATCCTTAGCCGCCTGCAGGTCGGCCTCATAGGTCTCGGCCTCGCTGTCCAGTGCGCTCTCGTCTACCTTGAACAGGATGTGGCGCACGTCCTTGGTGGCGTATTCCTGACGGCCCACGCTGCGGAACACGACCACATAGCAGTTGGAATCGCTGGCCACAACGGCGCTGTCGCCGGCCTTGCGCGCACTGTCAAATACCCAGTTGGCCACGTCGCTGCCGTTGTTGCTGCCGGCATCGGTGCTGGTGTAGCTGGCGGACTCATAATCCTTGGCCACATCCTCCAGCGCCTCGCCGCCCTGCACGCGCGCCAGCACAGCGGCGGCATCGCTCTCGGCCTTGGCCTTGGCGGCGGCGTTCTCCTCGTCGGTGGGCTCCACGGTGTTGCCGTCATCGTCCTTGGTGCTGTCGGCGGTACCCTTGAAGTACAGGGACTCATAGCTGGCCACGTCAAAGCTGCTCTTGTTGCCCTGATAGTAGGTCTCCAGGTCGCTGACGGTGTAGGTCAGCTCCTCGGCGTAGTGGCTCTGGTAATGGGTGGCCACGTCCACCAGCTGCACCATCTCCTTGAAGGTATCCACGGTCATGTTCTTGCCGTAGATCAGCTTCAGATACGTCTTCGTGGAGTAGCCGTTCTGCTTGGCGGCGGCGTTGAGCTCCTCCATAGTGGCATCCAGCTCCTCCTGAGTGTGCTCATCGGCGCCCATGCCGTTGGCCTCAGCCTCCTGGGCGGTCAGCACGTACATGGCCAGCTGCTTCACCGCGGTGTCGCGGACATACTGCTCCCATGTGACATCACCCTCGTCCTCGATACCCAGCGCGGTCTTCATGGTGTCGCTCACCACCTGCTGGTCCAGGGATTTGGACGTATCGATGCCGTAAAAGCTGGCATAGCTGCTCTTCACCAGACTGCTCTTCACGTTGGCGTAGAAATACTCCACCTGCCCGGCGGTATATTTCTCACCGTTGATGGTCACGGCGGTGGCGCTGCGCTGCAGCACGCCGGAGTTATACACCAGCAGTACCGCGGCCACGATCACGAACACGCCGGCGATCACGCCGTACAGGATATTGTTCTTGCGTGCCTTGGCCTTCTCCTCCGCCTCGCGGATCTTCTTGGGGTCGGTGACGCCCTGGGCCGCCAGATCCTGCCGGATCTTCTTTTCTCTTGATGCGCTCATTGAAATTCATTCCTCTCGATTTTGGGCGCAATACGCCCTTGTTTGGTAACATACTCGGTCATTATATCGTATACCGCACCTTTTCGCAAGAGGGAAACGCCTGGAATTTGTGAACATTTTACCGCGCTCACTGAGCACAAGACCCCCATTCCGTTTCGGAATGGGGGTCTTGTGCTCAGCGACAGGCAGCGGCCATGTTATAACCTGCACAACTCGCAGGTGGGTCGTCTCCGGCTGACTTTACTGCTTCCAGCATCCGCCCGCATACGGCAGGCGGGAGGCCTGCAAACCATCTGCCGATCCGACGTCCCGTATAACCAATGTCAGGATAAATAGAACCGCTGCCCATCGCTCAATTTTCCGCCCTGCCTTCGTCAAATCGGCTCGACGTACAGAAAGTACGCCATCGCCGCTTTGCCATCGGCAGGACGAAAAATCCTGCCGAAGGAGTGGCGTGTATCTTTTTCGCTGCACCGCCGCGCCTCGTCTTGGCGAAAAATCCAGCCATTTTCCGGCGCAGCCGGCGGCGTCTCGCCATCGACAGGACGAAAAATCCCGTCGAAAGATCACTCGTCCTCGTCGGACAGGATCTGCTCCATGAACAGGTCGTAGACTTTATCCAACTCCTCGTCGCTGTCCAGGGTGCTCAGCAGCTCCTCGCCGTTTTCCATAACGGACTTCAGGATCACCAGGCCGTACTCCTCGGCGGCTTCCTCGTCGGCATCATCCTCCACCACGGGGAAGAACGCCATGTAGGTCTGGCCGTCCACTTCCAGCGCGTCCACGTATTCCAGTTCAATGTCGTTGCCGTCCTCGTCGGTCAGGGTGATGAAGTTGGGGCCGAATTCCTCGCTCATGGGAGAGTCCTCCTTTGTCTTTATATCCATAGTATACCCGAAAGCTGGAGAAAACGCAAGTGGAAGCATTCGGCAGTTTCTGCCATCTGTCGGACTGAAAATCGGTGGAATGGGGGAAAATAACGGGAATTGAGCAGCTAAACGGGCGGATTTCTGCAAAAAATCCTCTTTTTTGCATTTGACAAGTATGGTAGAATGTTCCTTATAGTGGATTGGTATGTGAATTTTGACCCCGGAACGAAAAGAATACACAGGAACATCAATAAAGAAAGGAAGGTGCCCTGTCTTGAGTGAGAACAAGCGCAGACGGTCGTCGTCCACCGGCTTTTGGGGACGCATCCGGCAGAGCGCCCGGCACATAGAAAACGAGGCAAAGGAGGGTGCGCGCCGGGTAGAGCACAGTGCCGCCGAGGGTGCGCGGCGCGTGCAGCATGACGCGCAGGAGCGTGTGCGGAACATGACCCCCAAGCAGAAGAACGGCTGGAAGAAGGCCGGACGCATCATCGGCACGCTGCTGCTGGTGTTCGTGCTTACGGCGTCCATCTTCGCCGGTATCTTCATGGCGTACATCAACAGCGCCATGCGCGGCAAGGTGGAGGTCTATCTGGACGAATTCGAGACCCAGGTCTCCACCGAGCTGTATTACCAGGACCCCGACACCCAGGAGTGGGTCATGTACCAAACGCTGTACATGGACGAGAACCGCATCTGGGTGGACCTGGAGAACATTCCCAAGTACCTTCAGGATGCAGCGGTGGCCATTGAGGACAAGCGGTTTGAAAAGCACCACGGCGTGGACTGGAAGGGTACCACCCGCGCCATTCTGTACACCCTGTTCGGCAAGAACGTGCAGGGCGGCTCCACCATCACCCAGCAGTTGGTGAAGAACGTCACCGGCGACAATCAGGTGACGGTCAAGCGCAAGATCACGGAGATCTACCGCGCTCTGGAGCTGGAAAAGCGCTACGAGAAGGACGAGATCCTTGAAGCCTACCTGAACGAGGTCTACTTCGGCCAGCGCTGCTCCGGCGTGATGACGGCGGCGCGGGTCTATTTCGGCAAGGATGTGTCCGAGCTGACGCTGGCCGAGTGCGCCAGCATGATGGGCATCACCAACAACCCCTCCATGTACGATCCCTTCATCAGCTCCTGGACCCGCGAGAACAACCGGGAGCGTCAGCTGACCATCCTCAGCGAGATGCTCTCTCAGGGCAAGATCGACCAGGAAGAGTATGACACCGCCGTGGCCGAGGATATCCAGTTTGCCAACGGCTTCACCATCTCCGGCAAGTATGTGGGCAGCGACGGTACCGGCACCGAGCCGGACACGGAGGATACCACCGATACCAGCGACGATACCGCCTCCCCGGCGGATGACAGCACCCCCACCATCAAGGGCAGCAACTCCTGGTTCACCGATGCCATGATCACCGATGTGGCCGAGGCACTGGTGGAGAAGCTGGGCATCACCGAAAAGGTCAACAGCGAGGGCAAGAAGGTCTCTGCCTACGACCAGGCCATCAACATGGTCTACAGCAGGGGCTACAAGATCTACACCACCCAGAATCCCAAGTATCAGAAGATCGCGGAGGATGTGTGCTATAATCTGGAGAATATCCCCTATACCAGCAGCTATACGAACGCCGCCGGTGAGCAGGTGGAGGATCAGCTGCAGATCGCCCTGACCATCGTGGATCCCACCAACGGCTATGTGGTGGCTATGATCGGCGGTGCCGGCGAAAAGGTGGTGGACCGCGGCTGGAACTGGGCTGTGAACGCCCGGCAGTGCGGTTCTGCCATCAAGCCTGTGTCCACCTACGCCCCGGCACTGGACAACGGCACCATCAACGGCGCGTCGGTCATCGACGACTATCCCATGCTGCTCAACGGCGAGGTTTGGCCCCGCAACGCCAACTGGCGCTATCAGGGCCTGACGGCGCTGCACACCGCTATCGCCCAGTCCCTGAATACCTGTGCCGTGCGGACGAACCTGGCCTACGGCGTCAGCAATTCCTATGACTTCCTGGTGGACAAGCTGGGCTTCGAGAACCTGACCTATACCGACTCCCAGCAGGTGGGCAACATGGCCCTGGGCGGCTTTGAAAAGGGCGTCACCACCGAGGAGATGTCCGCGGCCTACGCCGCCTTCGTCAACGAGGGCGTGTACACCAAGCCCCGTACCTTCATCCGTGTGGAGGACGCCAACGGCAACGTGGTGCTGGAGAACGAGGCCCAGTCCACCGTGGCCATGAAGAACACCACGGCGGCTATCATCAACCATCTGCTGCAGGAGGCCGCCCTGAACGGTACCGGCTACGAGGCACAGTTCAGCGGTATGCACATCGCCGGTAAGACCGGTTCTACCAACAGCAACAAGGACCGTTACTTCGTGGGCTACACGCCCTATTACAGCTGCGCCGTCTGGGCGGGCTACGAGCACAACCAGCGCATCGTGGCCAGCGGCAACCCCTGCTCCGCTGTGTTCCGCAAGGTCATGAGCGCCATCCACGCGGACCTGGCCGATAAGGACTTCTTCTCCTGCTCCGGCCTGACCAGCGTGGCCGTCTGTGCTGACAGCGGAATGCTGGCATCGGAGAACTGTGCCCTGGACGTTCGCGGCAGCCGCGTCTACACGGCCCTGGTGGCGGCGGATAATGCCCCCACCGCCGTCTGCACCATGCACACCGCCCCCACCTACACCGTCAACATGGCGGACAGCGACGGCAACGTGACCACCGTTACCGGCTCCGTGCTGAACTACCAGCGTGAGCTGATCGAGGGCCACGACGAGATCGTGGTGGAGGACGCCTTTATGATGCTGGGCGGCTGGAACGGCTTTTTTGGCGACGAGGCGGACGACGACTTCAATATGCCCGACGGTGATCACGACACTACGGTGGCGGGGCCGCCGGACACCACAGACCAGCCGAGCAACGTGGATGATTTTATCCGCGCAGGATGATAAAAAAGGAGACGCGAAAGCGTCTCCTTTTTTGCCCAGGAGTGGGTGCCATGTCAAGGGCCGCCGCTGGCGGCCTTGGTTTTCGCGCAGCAAAATCGCCGCACCAAAAGAAAAGAGACATCCTTTCGGATGTCTCTTTTCTTTTGTGGTTGCCCACAGGTTTTGTTGTTTGTACGCCTCGCATACCGCAAGGCAGGGAATGCGAGTATAAGGAAACCGCAGTTGGGTTTCTTTACACGTTCAGCCAAGGGCTATGCCTGTAAAGTCCTAATTCTTTTACATTGAGAAAATCTACTTATTCTGAAGTCATAAATTGAACCCCAAAAATATTTACTTAAGTAAGTGTCGCTGTTGCAAAGAAATTAGAATCCTCGTCCGTTCTCCCAAAATTCCATGCATCAAAATATTTATCTGTATCGTTTTCCTCGTCGGTCGATTCGCCGTTATCAAGTCCGAGTACTTTCATCAATGCTTCATATTCTTCTTTTTGGAAATCTATTGTTGATTTCATAACGTCACCATCATTTCTTTTGAGATGTAATATACCGTGCACCATTTTGGTTTTCGATCAATTTTGTAGCTGCAGTTGCGTCAATTGTAATAATAAACGCATGGTGAACACTGAGCACCAATTCTTGTAAGGTTTGGTCGGACTCTAGTTCTGTAATATTAAGACTGATATTGTCAATATTGGTTGACACATTTATCTCAAAGATATCATTTCCTATGCAGCCAGGCCCAGAGATTGGTAGTATCTCTGACGCTTAATCATAGGAGGAAGCCCACCGTTGGCAGAGCAGATCCTCCTGTTGTTCCAGTAACTGATGAAATATCTCCAAATAAGAACTCTCAGCTCATCCGTGGTCAGGCTTTCCGTATTGTAGCGGTCATAGAGAAGCTCGCTTTTCATTCTGGCCCACATGCTTTCACATCGAGCATTATCGTGGCACCTGCCACCATCACTGTTCATGCTTTGTATAATGCCATATTTAGAAAGCGCCTGACGGTAGGTTTCACTGGTATATTGTCTTCCTCTGTCGGAGTGCACAATGGCACCTCGCAGATCAGGATGCGCCAGATAGGCATTATCCAGTGTATGCTCACACAGAGTTGCCTTCATGTTTGTTTCCATTGCCAGTCCCAGAACGCTGGAATCAAAGCAGTCGAAGATGGCTGAAACATACAGTTTTCCATCTTTTGCCTTGATTTCTGTGATATCAGTTACGCATTTTTCAAGTGGCTTATCAGCCTTGAACTCTCTCTTCAGAAGATCATCTGACTTACGTGCTTCCCGATCAGCCTTGGTAATGCCATTTGGCTTGCGCTTTGGCCGATGGACAAGTCCTATTTCATCCATAACCCTGTAAACGGTTCGTTCACTGGGGATCTTGATTCCCGTCGGATTCTTAAGGAGCAGTGCTTGGTACATGCGAATACGTCCATAGGTATCATTGCATTCATCCTCAGCATGGATCACTCTCATGGCATCAGCAAGATCCTGATATTTCCAAGGGCGATCTTTAATAGCAAGATATTTGTAGAAACCCTGGCGGCTGACGCCAAGCATCCGGCAATAGAATGAGAGTTTTCCCTTAATCACGCCGTCTTTCGTTTTTATGGCAATGAACATCATTCTTTGGTTCTTGCTGACTTCCGACGGCTGGCTGCGAAAAAAGCGCTTGCTTCCTCGAGAAATTCATTTTCCTCTTTCAGACGCCGGATTTCTTTGTCCTGATCTTTAACGCGTTTGCGGAGCATGGCAAGCTCCTCAGCAAGACTCATCGCGCTTTCCGGAGTATGTGCACCGTCGCCAATATCCAATGTGCCTGCTCTAACTGCTTTCAGCCATGTGTGGATGGTTCCTTCTGGGATACCTAATTCTTTGGCTGCCTTAGCACCGCCGATTTCTTTGGCAAGTTTGACAGCCTGGATCTTATATTCCTGGTCGTATTTAAATTTTAGTGGCTTTCTTCTTCGCTGCGACGGGTTCTTCACCGCTAAACATATATTGAATTAACCAATCGCTTGCCAACTGACTAGATAAGTTGATCGCGTCCATTACAGTATAAAAAAATGCTGCAGGGTATTTTTTGAGCTGTAATTCCCAATATGTTTTCGCGTCAATGTTTCGATCAAGGTCATCTTTCGCTTCGCGGAATTCATTAACTATGTTATAAGCTGGGACGCCACCATATTGAGGATCAATTGGTCCCAAGCAAGAATGCTTTCCCATGATAATCGTTTTTGCTGAACATGCTAACATAGTTCCGGCAGACATTGACATTTGTGGAACAATAACACGTATGTCATCTTTGAACTTGCTGTGTAAATACTTTACGATCCCTTCTGTTGCTGTCGGATTTCCTCCCGGCGTATGAAGAATTAGGTCAAGTCCTTTATCCGGATCGAGTCCCTTTATTGCATTCATAAAACCGGTTATATCACTGTCGTTAATATCAATATTTTGCGATTTTAAAGGTTTAAGCCAGCCGGAGTAATAGGCTATGACATTTCGTCTCGTATACTCGGATAGTTTATAAATATACTTTGTTCTTAAATCATCAAAAGACAATCCAGCCACAGTGTTTCCGTTAGCATCTGTATGTGGCTGTAGTTCCAACAAAAGCTCTCCCCAAGACGGCATACGACTACTCCCTTCCTTGCTATGTTATATATTACAAGTTTAACGCGAGAAGCCACAAATGTCAATTGAGGAATCTCAACCTGAAGTATTAGTTGCACTTTCAAAAAGCCACTCGTTATTTATTTCATACGAATAGTTCAATGTTATTGAATATCCTATGGTTTCCCCAAAATGAAAATAATCAACTATATAATCAACATTCCAAGAAGGCATCATGCATAATTCACCCCCGGTTTAAATCCTTTTCTATTATGCCAAAATACGAGCAAGAATACCGTTGTTTTGGGACAATTACTACTCCATATATATTGAAAAACTAACGGGCAGTTGCATGAAGATATGCAACTGCCTGGTCGCAATTTCTATCTTGCTCCTACGATTGGACCGGAGGTTCATCTTGAAATTCAAATGCAATCTTGTATAGATTGTAGATAATCATAGAAGTCATCCTCAAAATGTAGGGATGACTTCTATGCAATCTTTGTGTATTACAGGTATGTTTTCATATCAAAGATACGTTTTGTAGTCTTATTTACAATGTCTCCTCGATTTCATAACCGACATCGAAGATAATCGTCAGGTAGTCATTGCTACATGCTTTTGCCTACCAGAGCACAACATGCTTTTAGGTTTATTCGCCATAAAGCTCAAGGACATTTTTTCGTTGCGTTAATTGATCCGCTTTTGAATATCCTCCACAGATGGCAGCTGGCGTTCCAATTCTTCCGGCAGGCAGTTGGTAATCTGGTAGGCACTGACGCCGATGGGCTTGCTCATGTCCTTGAGAGAATACTCTGCCACGAGGTCGTTCTTGCTTTTGCAGAGAAGCAGACCAATAGAGGGATTGTCCTGCTCTTTCTTCAGGATGCCGTCCACCGCTGAGAGGTAGAAGTTCAGCTGTCCGGCGTATTCCGGTTTGAACTCGCCGGTTTTCAGCTCGATCACCACATAGCAGCGGAGATTGAGGTTGTAAAACAGCAGGTCGATATAGAAATCATCGCCGCCTACATTCAGGTGGTATTGGTTGCCGAGGAAAGCGAAGCCGGTTCCCAACTCCAAAAGGAGTTTTGTCACGTCCTTGACCAGCGCCTGCTCAATATCGCGCTCCACCATATCCGCTTTAAATGGGATAAAATCAAAGATGTACGGATCTTTCATGGTCTGCGCCGCAAGCTCGCTCTGTGGGGAGGGCAGTCGATTCTCGAAGTTAGATACCTTCTCCGCCAGCACCTGCCGCTGGTACAGGCCGCTTTCAATCTGATGAACCAGCACGTTGCGAGACCACCCGTTCTGTGCGGCTTGCTCGGCGTACCAGATGTGCTCGTCCGCATTTTTCACCTTGTCCATCAAGGCAATGTGATGATACCAGGTAATTTGTGCAAGTGCCGCTTGCACAATTTCCTTATCCGGAAAACGCAGTGCAAATTTTGCCATATACTTCAAATTTCTCACCGAGTATCCGGTGGCGTCCGGAAAGGAAAGCTTGATATCGGCGGCAAGATTCTCCACGAACTTGCTGCCCCATGTCTTGTGGGCATTGATGACCTCACCGATGGAGTGATAAAGGATCAACAGTTCCCGATTGACGCTGACTGCCGCACGGTACTGCGCTGTGCGGATCTCCTGCTTGATCGACTCAACGATATGCAGATATTCGTTGGAATTCATCAACATGGCATTTTCCTCCCGTCCCATACGATCTCCACCCAGGGGTTTATCTCAGTATACCAGATATTTTTCCTTCCGTCGAGAGAAGAAATCCGTCGTTCCACAACTATATGTACCTTGCAATCAAGCACCGCTATCAGCTCAATTTCGTCCTGTTCAGTGACAGCTTCAGCAAGAGCATCTTGAATTCCGGCGCGATCCATGAAGCAAACTCACCGGCGATCATCGGATGAGCAAATGTGCCTCCAGCTTTGCCTTGCTTGGAAATGATACCGATTGCCTTTGTCTGCTCGATCCATAATTTTGGCGTTAATGTAAAGGAAGCCGTTTTCTTCTTTTCTAACAGTTCTATATAGCCAACATCACTGTAATCCGGATTATTCTCTTTCTCCCACAGGTTTAAGAAGGCCAATGTGTTCTCACTTCGCAGCCACCGCTGTATCACATATCCCGGAGCGTCCTCACTGTGCGCGCGGGCGATCTCGGTCAGAGAAATGTAGCTCTCGTCCTGCGACGCCGCTGAACTCCTTCGCCCCACGCGTTCCAATACCTCGCGCTTACTCATGCCATAACCGGCAATATGGGGAGATTTATATTCATGCTCAGCGATATCGTTTTCCCTTGCGATCTTTGCTATAACTCGATCCCGCTCCTCGCATGTGATGATATCCTCCGCTACAAGGCTCTCCAATAAGTTGCCAATTCCAATTAAATCTACCAGTTTATCTGCCACATACATCACCTCTTGAGGCTATTGTAGCATAACTTACACAAATGCAAAAGACAAATCAGATCTGAGATATGTCAGGAGAAACATAGCGCGTGTCTCTCCTCGGCAAGCCTTCTTGATCGTAGTCAATATTGCAGCGGGCGGACTTCTCAAATTGGGCATCCAGAAACTTCTCCCATCCGATGATGACCACATATTTTCCGTTAGAAAGAAGATGGTCAACCGAAGCACGAGTCCATTTTGTTTTTCCAGTCGGAGAAGGTATTTGCTTTGCGTAAAGCATATCCACGATTTTTCCCAGACTTGCTCCTGCTATATAGAAATCAAAAATCATAGAGATAACATCAGCTTCGTCCTTGTTAATATTGAGTACCCCGTCGCTGGCCAAAATAAAACCATAGGGAATTCTCATGTTTTATTCCTCCTAAAAACAAGAATTCCCATGTTACCATCTCATTCAGGAGATAAAACATGGGAATGTAGAATATTTTCTATGTCTGTTCTGCACAATTTGCAAGGTTGCCACCCTGCGCTCTTATGTTAAAAAAAGCAAAAGTTGCGTATAACTTATGTTATACGCAACTTTTGTCTAATTTGGTGCGCGAGGCGGGACTTGAACCCGCACGCCCGTAATGAGCACTAGAACCTGAATCTAGCGAGTCTGCCAATTCCACCACTCGCGCGTCGAACAAGTGAGATTATAGTATGTGCCGGCTGAATTGTCAACCCCTTTTTTCAAAATTTCCAAACTTATTGTTTTCCGGCGCGTTCATGCCTTGACCTGCCGCCCAAAACTTGTTATGATAGAAAAAACCATTCACCGAAGGAGTGCGTATATCTCTATGAAAAAAGAGCTTACCCCCCGGAAAAAACAGGCCCTGGAAATGCGTAGTCGTATCCAGAACGTAGCGCTGGAGCTGTTCGACAAGGAGGGCTTTGAGAATGTCTCTGTGGAGCAGATCGCCCAGGCGGTGGGCTGCTCTGTGGGCAACATCTACCACTATTTCAAGAGCAAGGACGAGCTGGTCATCCAGGTGACCAGCAGCGTGGACGCCCAGTACAGCGTGCTGGAGGAGAGCTACCTGGCCGACGAGGCCAACTCCTGGCACGATAAGCTGCTGGACTTTGTGGGTCAGACCCTGGTCATCAGCGCCGAGGACCCGTCCCTCTACCGCAGCTTTATCCACGGCATCCGCTATCCCCAGCAGGGCATCCTGCGGGACAACGAGAAGCGCGTGTATTTCCGCGTTCTGCGTGAGCTGGTGGACGGCTGCAAGCAGGAGGGCACGATCCACCCCGACCGCGACCGCGAGGAGCTGGTGGCGGACCTGGTGGCCCTGCACCGCGGTATGCTGCTGGAGTGGCGTATCTACGAGGGTGCTTTCGACCTGCCCCGCCGCGGCCGCCGTATGGCCGCCGCGCTGCTGGAGGGCTGGCGGCACGAGGAGTGAGTAAAGGCATACACAGAAAAGGAGGAGCGGATGGGTAAGAGTGAAGAGAGGCGGCCGCCGGAGAGTGGGCGGGAGCCGGGCGAAAACACAGCTGTTGCGGGCTTGATAATGGGCATTGCCGCCGTGGTATTCTGGTTTTTCGGCTACTCTGCCGTGGCATCTGTTGTACTGGGCATCCTCGGCTTGGTATGGACTGACAAGGCAAAGAAAGAGGGCTATACCGGAGACAAGCGAACGATAGCCTTCGTGCTGTCGCTGGTGGGTCTTATCGGCGGGCTGGTTGTGCTTATCATTACGGTGATCCTCATCAATGTGCTGGCAGTACCGGGGATAACGGCCTTGAGGGATATGCTGGGAATGATAGGCGAAATGGCAAATGAAATCTGAGCGGACAGCCCTGCGGCACGAGAAATAAGTTAAAGACCGCGAACGTTGTTTTCAACAGCGCTCGCGGTCTTTTTTTGTGCGAAATGCTGACTTTTCGAAAAAGCGCAAAAGGCCGTTGACATCCCGGATCGGCGGTGCCATAATAAAGTATAATCACCGAGTGGTTCGGTGAAAAGTTTAACGAAAACCGCCCTCCGGGCGTGACAGAGAAGGAGAGAGACTATGAAGCTGTTGATCATCAACCCCGGCGCAACCTCCACCAAGATCGCGGTGTTCGAGGACGAGGAACAGCTCTTCAAAGTGACCATCGACCACTCCGCCGAGGAGCTGGACCGCTTCCCCCGGGTCATCGACCAGGCGGACTACCGTAAGGAGGCCATTCTCAAGGCCGTCACCGAGGCTGGCTATAAGCTGTCCGACTTTGCCGCCGTCTGCGGCCGCGGCGGTCTGTACCGGGCCATTCCCTCCGGCACCTATGCCGTCAACGACAAGGTCATGGCCGACGTAGAGGCCGCACCCTACGGCGAGCATCCCTCCAACCTGGGCGCTTACCTGGCCCGTAAGCTGGGCGACATGGTGGGCATTCCCGCCTTCTTTGTGGACCCGGTCTGCGTGGACGAGATGACCGAGGTGGCGCACTACACCGGCTTTGCCGAGTTCCGCCGTCTGTGCCAGTTCCACGCCCTGAACCACAAGGCCGTGGGGCGCAAGGCCGCCGAGAAGCTGGGCAAAAAATACGAGGACGTGAACCTCATCGTCTGCCACCTGGGCGGCGGCGTCAGCGTGGGCGCGCATCAGCACGGCCGCGTGGTGGACGTGTGCAACGTCAAGGACGAGGGTGCCATGGGCATGGACCGCGCCGGCGGCCTGCCGGTGAACCAGCTCATCAACTACTGCTTCTCCGGTAAGACCAAGGACGAGGTCAAGCGTACCTTCGGCCGCCGCGCCGGTATGTTCTCCTACCTGGGCACCACCGATTTCCGCGTGGTCTGCGCCAAGGTGGTGGAGGGCGACCCCAAGGCCGTGGAGGCCTATCAGGCCCTGGTCTACCAGCTGGCCAAGGACATCGGTGCCATGGCCGCCGTGCTGCACTTTGACGTGGATGCCATCGTCTACACCGCCGGCATGGCCTACGAGGACTTCTTCTGCGATGACATCACCGCCTATGTGGGCAAGATCGCGCCCATCATCCGCCTGCCCGGCGAGGAGGAGATGCGCTCCCTGGCGGAGGGTGCCCTCCGGGTCCTCCGCGGCCAGCAGGAGGCCGGCCAGTATTGATCTGATATTCCGGCAGGAATATAGATAAACCGTTTTTGATTTGCAAGTGGAAATAAGAGGAAAAAGACAAGAAAGGTGGAAACTGCTATGAAACATCTGATGTCCGGTAACGAGGCCACCGCCCGCGGCGTCTACGAAGCCGGTATCAAGGTCTGTTCCGCGTATCCCGGAACCCCCAGCACCGAGATCCTGGAGAACCTGCCCCAGTACGGTAAGGACGTGTACTGCGAGTGGGCCCCCAACGAGAAGGTCGCCACCGAGGTGGCCTACGGCGCGTCCGTGGCCGGCTCCCGTTCCTTCTGCACCATGAAGATGGTGGGCCTGAACGTGGCCGCCGACCCCCTGTTCACCGCCGGCTACATGGGCGTCAACGGCGCCTACGTGGTTGTCACCGCCGACGATCCCTCCTGCCACTCCTCCCAGAACGAGCAGGACAACCGTCACTACGCCCGCGCCGCCAAGATCGCCATGGTGGAGCCCAGCGACGCCCAGGAGTGCAAGGACTTTGTCCGCCTGGCCTGCGAGATCTCCGAGGAGTTCGACACCCCCGTTCTGTACCGCACCACCACCCGCGTCTGTCACAGCAAGGGCCTGGTGGAGTTCGGCGAGCGTGTGGAGCACGTGGCCCCCGCCTATGCCCGCAACACCCGTAAGTACGTCTGCGCCCCCGCCAACGCCTACCTGAACCACCCCATCGTGGAGGAGCGCCTGGTGAAGCTGGCCGAGTATGGCTGCACCCGCGCCCTGGAGAACGGTCTGAACAAGGTGGAACTGGGCGACGGCAAGGTTGGTGTCATCACCGCCTCCATCAGCTACCAGTACGCCAAGGAGGTGTTCCCCGAGGGTACGTCCTTCCTGAAGCTGGGCCTGACCTATCCGCTGCCCATGGACCTGATCCGCGACTTCGCCAAGAAGGTGGAGAAGCTCTACATCATCGAGGAGCTGGATCCCTTCATGGAGGACGAGATCAAGGCCGCCGGTATCGACTGCGTCGGCAAGGAACTGACCGGCAAGCTGTATGAGCTGAACACCGAGCTGGTGCGCGAGCGCGTGCTGGGCATCAAGCCCGCGTACAAGACCGTGGACGAGGTCAAGGTCGCCAAGCGTCCCCCCGCACTGTGTCCCGGCTGCCCCCACCGCGGCTTCTTCTACACCCTGTCCAAGAACAAGAACTACGTGGTCACCGGCGACATCGGCTGCTACACCCTGGGCTTTGCGCCTCCGCTGAACTGCATGGACGTGTGTATCTGCATGGGCGGCGGCTTCTCCGCCGGCATGGGCATGGCCAAGTCCTTCCAGCGCGAGGGCGTAACCGATAAGGTGGTCTTCGGCGTCATGGGCGACTCCACGTTCTTCCACTCCGGCATGACCGGCGCGGCCGAGATCATCTACAACAACGGCCGCATGATCCCCTGCGTGCTGGATAACCGCATCACCGGCATGACCGGCCACCAGGACAACCCCGGCTCCGGCTTCACCCTGATGGGCGAGCCCGCCCCCATGATCAGCGTGGAGAAGGTGCTGGAGGCCTATGGCTTCGCCCCTGTCTTCACCGTGGATCCCCAGGACCTGACCGCCATGAAGAAGACCGTGGACGACGCCGTGGCCGCCCTGAACGAGGGCAAGCACCCCGCCATCGTCACCCGTCGTCCCTGCCTGCTTATCAAGCGCGTGAAGCACGACACCGGTATGTGCGTCGTCAACGCCGACAAGTGCAAGAGCTGCAAGAGCTGCCTGAAGGTGGGCTGCCCCGCCATCTCCATGGAGAACGGCAAGGCGTTCATCGACCGTACCCAGTGCGTGGGCTGTACCGTCTGCGCCCAGGCCTGCCCCTTTGGTGCTATTGAAAAGGAGGAGAAGTAACATGAACGATGTGAAAAGCTGCCTGTTGGTCGGCGTTGGCGGTCAGGGCGCTATCCTGATCTCCAAGATCATGTCCAACGGCTTTATGAAGGCCGGTTACGATGTCAAGCAGAGCGAGGTCCACGGCATGGCCCAGCGCGGCGGCTCCGTGTCCACCCAGGTCCGCTGGGGCAAGAAGGTCTACGGCCCCGTGTTCGGCAAGGGCGAGGCCGATATCATGGTGGCGCTGGAGAAGATGGAGGCCGTCCGCTACGCGGAGTTCCTGAACCCCAACGGCGTGGCCGTCATCAATGACTATGCCATCAAGTCCACCACCATCGCCTCCGGTGCCGAGGCGTATCCCGAGGGCTGCATCGAGGCCATGCAGAAGAACTTTAAGACCATCGCCGTCCCCGCCAGCGATATCGCCATTGAGCTGGGCAATCCCAAGTGCATGAACGTGGTGCTCTTCGGCGCCATGTGCGACTCCCTGGGCTGCCCCGAGATCGACTGGGAGCAGGTCGTGGCCGAGACGGTCCCCGCCAAGGTCAAGGAGCTGAACCTCAAGGCCTTCCGCGCCGGCCGTGAAGCCGCCAAGGCCGCCAAGTAAACCGATACCGCAAAAAGGACCGCCTTTCCGGCGGTCCTTTTTCCTCTTTTTTTCCCAAAGCCTTCCCCTTGAGGGGTCCGCGCCGTTGAATGCCGCGCCCCTCAAGCCTTCCCCCTGGGGGGTCCGCGGTGTTGAATGACACGCCGGTGGCGTGTCAGACCCGCGGACCGACCGACCCGCAGGGAGACAGGTGGCGCGCAGCGCCGGATGAGGGGGCCCTCGTCCTCACCGCGGCGGCGAAACTCCCGCCGCGGGAATTTATTTGTTGCACTCCGTCTCGCGCTGCATTATAATGGACAAAAAATCAGGAACGAGGTGTATCACCATGACCTATGGCTTTATCGGCACCGGCAACATGGGTGGGGCGCTGGCCCGCGCCCTGGTCAGGGAAGTCTCTCCCTTAGATGTGTATCTCAACAACCGCACTCCCGCTAAGGCGGAGGCCCTGGCAGCAGAGCTGGGGGCCCGGGCGGACACCGCTGCCCACATCGCCGCTGCCTGTGACTATATCTTCCTGGGTGTCAAGCCCAACCTCATCGCCGGCGTGCTGGCCCAGCTGGCCCCCACGCTGGCGCAGCGGACGGACAAGCCCGTGCTGGTGTCCATGGCCGCCGGCGTCACCATCGCCGCGCTGGAGCAGGCTGCTCCCGGCTGCCCCATCCTGCGTATCATGCCCAACACCGCCTGCGCCGTGGGGGCGGGGCTGACGCTGTACGATGCCAACGCCCTGCTGACGAAACCACAGCTGGACGCCTTCCTGGCGGACATGGCCGCCTCCGGGCGGCTGGAGGCCTTGCCGGAGCACCTGATCGACGCGGGCAGCGCCGTGGCCGGCTGCGGCGGTGCCTTTGCCTGCCTGTTTATGGAGGGCCTGGCCGACGGTGCCGTCACCTGCGGCCTGCCCCGTGACAAGGCCAATACCTTCGCGGCCCAGATGCTGCTGGGCGCGGCCCGGCTGGCCCTGGAGAGCGGCAAGCCCTTCGGGCAGATGAAGGATGAGATATGTTCCCCCGGCGGCACCACCATTGCCGGCGTCCGCGCGCTGGAGGAGGGCGGCCTCCGCGCCGCCGCCATGAACGCTGTCATCGCCGCCTACGAAAAGACCCTTCAGCTGAAGAAGTGAACCACGCCGCCCCCGGCTCAGCCGGGGGCGGCGTACCGTGTAAAGGAAGGCCCTCCCCACCGGGGAGGGCCTTTGTCCTTATTTTCCGTACAGACAGTAGATGAGCCAGTTTAAAAACCGTGCCGGCAGCACCTTGGCCAGGAAGGTGAAGAACTTGTAGTCGAAGCGTATGGCGTACAGCGGGTGGTGGTGTCCCTCCCGCATGGCTACGCTGGCGATGTACGCCCCGGCCTTGGCCGGGTCCATGCCCGTCTCCTCATCGTGCTCCATGCGCTTCACGGACCGGGAGATGCGTCCCTGATAGATAGCGTCCCCGGCACTGACCTTCCGCCGCGCGGCGGTGAAGCCCGTGTGGATATCCCCCGGCATCACGGCGCATACCGTCACGCCGAAGGGCCGCAGCTCGTTGGCCAGCGCCATGGTGTAGGCGTTGACAGCCGCCTTGGTGGCGGAGTAATAGGCCTGGAAGGGGATGGGCACCGGCGCGGCCACGGAGCTCAGGTTCACGATCCTTCCCCGGCCCGCCTGCCGCATCAGGGGCACCACGGCCCGGTTCATGTTCACCATGCCGAAGAAGTTGACGTCGAACAGCGCCTTGGCCTCCGCCGTCTCCGTGAACTCGATGGCCCCGGAGATGCCGAAGCCCGCGTTGTTCACCAGCACGTCGATGTGCCCCTCCGCTTCCATGATCTGCGCCACGGCGTCGTTGACGGCCTGCTGGTCCGTCACATCGGCGGAGATGTGGTGCAGACCCTCCACGCCCTCCGCCCGGCGGGACAGCTCATACACGGTATAGCCCGCGTCCTTCAGCGCCAGGGCGGTGGCCCGCCCGATGCCGGAGGTGCCGCCGGTGACGACAGCGACCTTACTCACGGGCCATCACCTCCCCGATGATGTCCATGGCCTCGTCCAGCAGGGCCTCCGTGTGGGTGGCCATATAGCTGGTCCGCAGCAGCGCCTCACCCTCCGGTGTGGCCGGCGGCAGCGTGGGGTTCACATATACGCCCCGGTCGTAGATCTCCGCCGCTACCCGCAGCGTCCGGTACGTCTCATAGGTGTAGATGGGGATGATAGGCGTAGGCGCCTCCAGCGCCGAGGGCCGGATGGTCAGTCCTCGGTCCGTCAGCCCCTTCCGGGCATACAGACTCAGGGCGCGCAGGCGCTCCGGCAGCTCCGGATGCGCCTCCAGCTTCCGCAGGGCCGAGAGCGCCGTGGCGCAGTTGGCCGGCGGGATGGACGCCGAGAAGATGAACGGCCGCGATGCGTGCCGCACGAAATCCGCCACCTCCGTGCTGGCGGCCATATAGCCGCCCAGGGACGCCAGCGACTTGGAGAAGGTCCCCATGTACACGTCCACCTGGTCCTCCAGGCCAAAGTAGCTGGCCGTGCCCCGGCCGCCCTCGCCCAGTACGCCCAGGCCATGGGCGTCGTCCACCATGACCCGCGCGCCGTACTGCTTCGCCAGGGCGCAGATCTCCGGCAGCTTGGCGATGTCGCCGCCCATGGAGAACACACCGTCGGTGACGATCAGCGCTCCGACCGTCTCCGGCACCTTCTGCAGGCACTTTTCCAGCTCCGCCATGTCGCTGTGGCGATAGCGCAGCATTTTGCCGTAGGACAGCTGGCACCCGGCGTAGATGCTGGCATGGTTCTCCCGGTCACAGATCACGTAGTCGTGCCGCCCCACCAGCGCGGAGATAATGCCCACGTTGGACTGGAACCCGGTGCCGAAGGTCACCACCCCCGGCTTCCGCAGGAACCTCGCCAGCTCCGCCTCCAGCTCCAGATGCATCTCCAGCGTGCCGTTGAGGAACCGCGACCCGGAGCACCCGGTGCCGTACTGCTCCAGCGCCCGGATGCCGGCCTCGATGACCTCCGGGTCCGTAGTCAGTCCCAGATAGTTGTTGGAGCCCAGCATGATGCGGCGCTTGCCCTCCATCTGCACCTCCACATCCTGCCGGGACTGCAGGGCGTGAAAGTAGGGGTACACGCCCTTTTCCTTCAATTCCCCCGCCAGGGACGGCGCAAAGCACTTCTCAAAGATATCCATACAAGACCTCTCTATCTGATATAGAATATTAGCATTAACGGGAACTTAACAAGCTGATATCGCTTTTTTTGAATGAAAATATTATATAGGCAGATAGAAAACTTGTCAACGTCTACTTGCGTCAGCGCGCCTGTCCGTCGATAACGTCCAGCAGCCGCAGTATGCCCCGGCTCAGCGCCGCCGCCCCGCACACCGTGCAGATCATCGTGATGGCTGTCATAAAAACGTCCTCCTTGCTGTGTTTTCCCCATCATAGCAAGGCTGCTGTCCAAAAAAACGGACAGAAAAATTCTTTCAAAAGCCATGGAACCTTTTTCCCCCTGCGCGCATCTAAGGGGTGTACAAAGAAAAGAACACTGTGTCCCACCCGGAGACACAGCCCGCCAAAAGAAAAGCGCAAAAAAAGAGACTGCGAAAGCAGTCTCTTTTTTATATGCTTTTCAGCAGGTCACATGGCCTTGATAATGTCCACGATCTCCGCGCCGATGCGCTTCTGGGCCTCGTTGGTGGCAGCGCCGATGTGGGGCGTGCAGGACACCATGGGATGGCTGTACAGCGCCTTGTTGGTGGCGGGCTCGTCGGCGTACACGTCCAGACCGGCGGCGCGCACCTTGCCGGACTCCAGGGCGGCCAGCAGGGCGGCCTCATCCACGTTGGTGCCGCGGGAGGTGTTGATGATCACCACGCCGTCCTTCATCTTGGCGATGTTCTCGGCGGAGATCAGAGCGCCGCCGTTCACAGCGGGGGCGTGCACGGACACGAAGTCGGACATGGCCAGCAGCTCATCCATCTCCACATAGGGGATGCCCAGCTGCTCCTCGATGCCGGGGATGTGGAAGATGTCGAACGCCACGACCTTCATGCCGATGGCCTTGGCCATCACACCCAAGTGCTGGCCGATGCGGCCGAAGCCCACGATACCCAGGGTCTTGCCCTGCAGCTCGATGCCCTTGCCGTAGGCCTTCTTCTCCCACTTGTCCTCACGCATGGTGTGGCCGGCGATGGAGATGTAGCGGGCGCAGGAGAACATATGGCCCATAGCCAGCTCGGCCACGGACTGGGAGGAGGCCTTGGGGGTGTTCTTTACGTCGATGCCGTTGGCCTTGGCGTAGTCCACGTCGATGTTGTCCACGCCCACGCCGCCGCGGATGATCAGCTTCAGCTGGCTGCCCTTGGCCTCGTCGATGTGGTTGGCGCGGACCTTGGTCTTGGAACGGACCACCACCACGTCGAAATCACGCAGCGCCTTGCCCAGCTGATCGGGCTCATAGAACTGCTCCACGACCTCGTGACCCATCTCACGCAGCTCCGCCATCGCGGTCTTATCCATACCGTCAGTAACCAGAATACGCATGGTAATACTCTCCTTTTAAAATACGTTTTGTTGTCGGAATTTGCCGACCAAGAGGGGAATGCGATCATTTTTGCCGCGGCGTGTACGTGGCAAAAATACCACGGCCCAGCCGCCTTGGGCGGCGTTCACCAGTGACCGATGTCAGCTGGTGAGGGGGATATACAAGGGGGATGTTATCCCCCTTGTACGTTACTTCGTGTGCTCGGCCTCAAACTTCTTCAGGAACTCCACCAGCGCTTGGGCGCCCTCGATGGGCATGGCGTTGTACACGCTGGCGCGCAGGCCGCCCACGGACTTGTGGCCCTTCAGGTTGTCGTAGCCGGCGGCCTTGGTGGCGGCCACCACCTCGGCGTCCAGCTCGGCGCTTTCGGTGACGAAGGGGATATTCATCAGGCTGCGGAACTCCGGCTCCACGGTGCCCTTGAACATCTTGGACTGATCCAGGAAGTCATAGATGACCTTGGCCTTGGCGATGTTGCGCTTGTGCATCTCCTCCAGGCCGCCGATGCTCTTGAGATACTTGAACACCTTGCCGCAGCAGTAGATCGCCCAGCAGTTGGGGGTGTTGTACATGGAGCCGTTGTCGGCATGGGTCTTGTAGCTCATGTAGACGGGCATCTTGGGGTCGATGTCCTCGCGGATCAGATCCTCGCGGATGATGACCACCACCATGCCGGCGGGGCCCACGTTCTTCTGCACGCCGGCGTAGATCATGCCGTAGTCGGACACGTTGCAGGGCTTGCTCAGGAACATGGAGGACTGGTCGGACACCAGTACGTGGCCCTTGGTGTTGGGCAGCTTGTTCCAGGTCACGCCGTGGATGGTCTCGTTCTCACAGATGTACACGTAGTCGGTATCCTCGGGGATATCCAGATCGGAGCAGTCGGGGATATAGCTGTAATTCTTATCCTTGGAGGAGGCGGCTACGATGACCTCGCCGTATTTCTTGGCCTCGGCAATGGCCTTCTTGGACCATGCGCCGGTCTCGATGTACACGGCCTTGCCGTTCTTCATCAGGTTCCACGCCACAGCGGCGAACTGCAGGGTAGCGCCGCCCTGGATGAACAGCACCTTGTAGTTGTCGGGGATGTTCATCAGCTCGCGCAGATCGGCCTCGGCCTCGTCGATGATCTGCTGGAACACCTTGGAGCGATGGCTCATCTCCATGACGCACATACCGCTGCCGCGGTAGTTCATCATCTCGTCGCGGATCTCCTCCAGCACGGGCTCCGGCATCATGGCGGGACCGGCGGAGAAATTAAAAGTACGACCGTATTTCATGTGGTTTTCCTCCTATTTGTATATTGTTGGGTCTTCCTTGTGCCTTTTGCGTTTGGTAATATATAGTATACGGCAACACCGCGGCATAATCAACAGGGAAAATGAAAAAAAGTCAGATAAACTGAAAATTTTTCAGCCCTGCTGAAAGTTTATCCGACAGGGTTTGACACACTCCCGCATAGATGGTAGAATAATCGTCTGCAAAGAGAACGTTACAGGAGGCGGCACGGCCATGGAGAAGGTAAAGGAGCGCATCACACACTACAGTCTGTACGTCACTGCCCTGCTGAAATGGCTGGCGGTGGGCGCACTGGTGGGCGGCGTGGGCGGCTTCGTGGGCGCGCTGTTCCACCTGGGCGTCGACTGTGCCACCAACGTCCGCCTGGCCCACCCTTGGATTTTGTACCTGCTGCCCCTGGGCGGCGTGGTCATCGCCCTGCTGTACAGGCTGTGCCGGCTGGAGGGCGCGGGCACCAACGCCGTCATCGAGTCCGTCCACTTCGGCAAAAAAATACCCACCCTTCTGGTGCCGCTGATCTTCGTCTCCACGGTCATCACCCACCTGTGCGGCGGCAGCGCCGGCCGTGAGGGCGCGGCGCTCCAGATCGGCGGAGGTATCGGCTACCGCACCGGCACGCTGCTGCGCCTGGGGGAGAAGGACCTGCCCCTGGCCACCCTCTGCGGCATGGCGGGCGTGTTCTCCGCCCTCTTCGGCACGCCCCTGACGGCCACCATCTTCGCTCTGGAGGTCATCAGCGTGGGCGTGCTGTACTACGCCGGGCTGCTGCCCTGCATCACCGCCTCTCTGACCGGCTACTACATTGCTCTCCTCATGGGCGTGGAGCCCACCCGCTTCACCGTGGCCATGCCGGCGCTGGCCTGGCCCACCCTGGGCCTTGTGGCGGTGCTGGCTGTGGGCTGCGCTCTGGTGAGTATCCTCTTCTGCCGCGGCCTGCACATCACCGAGCACCTGGCCGCCCGTGTCCTGAAGGATCCCTTCCTCCGTGCCGCCGCGGGCGGCTGCGTGATCGTAGCCGCCACGCTGCTGCTGGGTACTACGGACTATAACGGCGCGGGCATGGATGTGGTGGCGCGCGCCCTGTCCGGCCAGGCGGACCCCTGGGCCTGGCTGTTGAAGCTGGCCTTCACCGCCGTCACCATCGGCTGCGGCTTCAAGGGAGGCGAGGTGGTGCCGTCGTTCTTCGTGGGCGCGACCTTCGGCTGTGTGTTCGGCGGACTGCTGGGCCTGCCGCCCGCCTTTGCCGCCGCCATCGGCCTGGTGTCCGTGTTCTGCGGCGCGGTGAACTGCCCCATCGCCTCCGTCATCCTCAGCATTGAGCTCTTCGGCTCCGGCGGTCTGGTCTATTTCGCCGCCGCCTGCGCCCTCAGCTATCTGCTCTCCGGCTATTGCGGGCTCTACAGCAGCCAGACCATCCTCTACTCCAAGCTGAAGGCGGAGTTTATCAATGTGCATACTCATGAGTAAAATGCAGCCCCCGGGAACCCGGGGGCTGACATTTTTATAAGCAAATCTTAACGTTTCGTTCACATGATTTTCCGAAAATCGTGGTATCCTGCGGGTAGTACAAGAAAAAGAGGTATCGCCCGTGAAGCGCACGCTGACCGAACAACAGAAAAAAACGCTGTCCGTACTGGCCATCGTCATATTCGTTCTGCTGTCGGCGGCGCTGGCCTGGTTCGTGGGCCGGCCCATGGTCCGCTTTGCCCGCCAGCCGGAACAGTTCCGCGCCTGGGTAGACGGCCACGGCGCCTGGGGGCCGCTGGCCTACGCGGCCATGGTGTTTCTGCAGGTGCTGGTGGCCATTATCCCCGGCGAGCCGCTGGAGATCGCCGGGGGCTACGCCTTCGGCGCCTGGGCGGGCACGGCCCTGTGCCTGCTCGGTGCCGTGCTGGGCAGCGTGACCGTCTTTGCCCTGGTCCGCCGCTGGGGCCGCGGTCTGGTGGAGGTGTTCTTCCCGGCGGACAAGCTGGAAAAGCTCCATTTTCTCCTCCATACCTCCCCCAAGCGCACCGCCCTGTTCTGGCTGATCTTCACCGTTCCCGGTACGCCCAAGGACCTGCTGTGCTACTTCGCGGGCCTGACGGACCTGCCGTGGGGGACCTGGCTGCTGATCGCCACAGTGGGCCGCCTGCCCTCCATCGTCACCTCCACCGTGGGCGGCAGCGCCCTGGGGGAGCAGAACTACCGGGCGGCGGTCATTGCCTTCGCTCTCGCCCTCGCTGTGGCGGGTGTGGGCTATGTGATCTACCGCGCCGTCTGCCGTCGGCACGGACAAAAACCGGATAACACAAAGACCGACGGCTGAGCCGTCGGTCTTGTATCTTTTTCAGCCTCAGAACGCGCCCAGCGCCTTGAACAGCACCGACCAGGCGAACATGGTCACGATGCACAGCGCGCTGGTGGACACCACGATGTCCCCGGCCAGCTCCGCGTCGCCGCCCATCTGCTGTGTCATGGTGAAGGAGGCGATGGCCGTGGCGCTGGCGAACACGCTGATCAGCCCCGCGAAGCCCACGCCCCGTATGCCGATCAGAAACGCCGCCGTCAGCAGCAGCGCCGGCATCAGGAACAGCCGCACCAGACACACCTCGATCAGGTCCCTCCGGTACCGGCGCAGGCCGCTGAACCGGAAGAAGGCCCCCAGCAGGAACAGCATGAACGGGCTGGTCATGGCGGCCACCTGGTGCACCGCCGACTCCAGCGCCGTAGGCAGCCTCCAGCCGGTGCCCAGGAACACCAGCCCCACGGCGGAGCCCAGGATCAGCGGATTGGTGGCCACCATTTTGATGAGCCTTCCGGCGGGCAGCCTCTCGCCCCGGAACGCCGTCAGGGTGATGACCGGCAGTACGTTGAACAGCGGCACGATGATGGCCGCCAGCATGGCCACCGGCCCCATGTCCGCCCCGGGCACCAGCACCGTGGCCAGCGGCAGGCCGATAATGGCCAGGTTGCTGCGGTACATACCCTGTATCTTCACGCCCTGCTTTTCGTAGTCCTTCTCCGTGGGCAGTACGATGGCCAGGGACAGGCCGTACATCCCCAGCGTGGCCCCCACGGCGAACAGCAGCAGCTTCGGCTGTAACGCCTGGTCGATGGAGGAGGTGTACAGGTTCCAGAACAGCATCACCGGCATGAAGAACCGGAACGCCATCTTGTTCAATCCGGGCACGTCCTCCACCCGGATACCGCCCAGACACTTGACCCCGTAGCCCAGTCCCATAATAAGAAACAGGGGCATCACGGCGTTAAAGCAGACTTGCAGATTGCTGAGCATGACCCATCGGCCTCCTTTCCCCCGTGCAGCCCCGGCGCACGGTCTATTGCGTCAAAAACGTCATGGCTGCCAGCAGCACGGCCAAAAAGCCGAAGCTGACGGCGGAGAACAGTGCCAGGAACCGTCCAGTCTGTCCCTTGACGTGCTTCGTATACTCCCGAAAGGTGATCAGGCTGGCCAGCGACGCCACCAGCGTCCCCGCCCCGCCGATGTTCACCCCCACCAGCAGCGCCGGGTAATCGTCGGTAAACTGGCTGAGCAGTATGGCCGCGGGCACATTGCTGATGACCTGACTGGTCAGCGCCGCCACCGGCATGGTCCCGTGGGCCAGCAGCTGCCGGAACAGTGTCCGCACCGGCTCCATCCGGGCCATGTTGCCCGAGAAGGTGAAAAACGCCGCGAACGTCACCAGCAGCCCCCAGTCCACGCCCAGCAGCGCCCGGCGGTCCAGCACCAGCAGCGCCGCCGTGATGGCGGCCAGCCCCAGCCAATACGGTATGCCGCGCAGCACCATGGCCGCAGCCGTGCAGAACAGTACGCCGTACACAATGCACCGGCGCTTGTCCACCGGCGTCTCCTGCGCCGGTACCGTCAGCGTCTCCCGGGGGATCAGCAGGCAGCACGCCAGGATCAGCGCCGTGGACAGCAGGAACGGCGGCAGCATGATGGTCAGGAACTCCCCATTGGGGATCGTATAATGATTAAATAGGTATAGGTTCTGCGGATTGCCGAAGGGCGTCAGCATCCCGCCCAGATTGGCGGCGCAGTTCTGCAATATGAACGTCAGCGCCGTGTGCTTCGTCTGCCCCGTGCCCTCCAGCACGAACCAGCTCAGGGGCAGAAACGTCAGCAGCGCCGTGTCGTTGGTCAGCAGCATGGAGTCGATCAGCGTAACGACCACCAGCGCCGTCACGGCGCTGCGGGCCGTGTGAAACGCCCGCACCAGCCGCTGTGCCAGCAGGGGGAACAGTCCCGCGCCCCGCAGGGCGCACACCACCGCCAGTATGCAGAACAGGCATGAGAGCGTCTTCACGTCGTAGTACCCGAGATAGGCGCTGTCCGGCGGCACGAACACGGCGGTAACGGCCGCCGCCAGCACCGCGATCACCGGCATAGCGTTGGCGCGGCACCACTGGAGAACTTTCATGTATGTATGCACCTCCGCACGATACGACTCAACGGCTGTTACCTTACCATATTTTGGCCGGAAACGCAAGGGCTCGCCCCGGCTTTCTTGCCCTTTTCCGCCGCCTGTGCTATACTGAAAGCGATACAGAAAAGGGAGGTGCTCCATGGATGACATTTTGAGCCGTTTTTCCATCAACTGCCACAGCAGCATCCGCTATGCCGGCGCGATGACGGTGTGGTTCGACCCCTTCCGCGTGGCGGACGCGCCCTGCGATGCGGACGTGGTCTTCGTCACCCACGACCACTATGACCACTTCTCCCCGGAGGATATCCACCGGGTGATGAAGCCCGGCGCGGTGCTGGTGCTGCCGGAGACGTGTGTGGCGGCGGCGCTGCGGGCCGGCTTTGCCTCGGCGCAGCTGCTGCCGGTGCGGCCCGGAGAGGCGTACACCGTGAAGGACCTGTCCTTCACCGCCGTGCCCGCCTATAACCTCGGCAAGCCCTTCCACCCCCGCGGGAACCGCTGGGTGGGCTATGTGGTCACGCTGGAGGGCCAGCGGGTCTATGTGGCCGGCGATACCGACGATACCCCCGACGCCCGGTCCGTGTCGTGTGACGTCGCCTTCCTGCCGGTGGGCGGCACCTACACCATGACCGCCGCCCAGGCCGCCGGTCTGGCGGCCGCCCTCCGCCCGCAGATCGCCGTCCCCACCCACTACGGCTGTATCGTGGGGGAGAGGACGGACGGCGCGGCCTTCGCCGCCGCCCTGCCGGCGGACATCTCCGCCGTGCAGCTGATCCGCCAATGACCCCGTACAGAATTCCGCCCCGGTGTCGGCCGATGCCGACCAGACGGTGGAGGTGACGGCCCCGGCACCAGCCGGGGAGGATGATCGAGCGAACGAAAAAGACATTCATCGGCCCCCGGCGTCAGCCGGGGGGGGATGATCGGATGAGCAAAAAAGGCATTCAGCGGCCCCCGGCGTCAGCCGGGGGCCGTCACTTCATTTTTGCTGCATTTTGCTTACAAAAAAGCACAAAAAGGGAACCAAAGAGTACAGGGCGGGTACAGAAAAAGTAAAGCAAATGTATCAAAAGAAAGCACTATTTCTCGCTTTTTTCCTCCCGCGGCAGCACCAGATTGAGCAGTACGGCCATCAGTGTGGCCACCACCACCGGGGACTTTCCGAAGATGGTCGTCACCGCCTCCGGGAACTGTGCCAGGGCCTCTGCCGCCTGGGAAATGCCCACACCCAGTGCGGCGGAAAGCCCGACGATCGTGGTGTTTCGGGCGGTCAGCCCCTCGGCGGCGATGAGCTTCATGCCGGTCATGGCGATGGTGGAAAACACCGCCGCCGTGGCCCCGCCCAGCACGCATTGCGGGATGGTGGTGAGTACGGCGGAAAATTTCGGAATGATACCGGCAAACAGTAAAAACGCGCCGGTCAGCGCAAAAACGTTGCGATTTACAACTTTATTTGTGGCTACAATTCCCACATTCTGGGAGTATGTCGCCGTGGGAAGACCGCCCAGCAGCGCTGTCAGAATGTTGCTGACGCCATAGGCTGCGATGCTGCCCCGCAGCTCCTGCGTGGTGGGCTCCCGATCCATGCCGCCCACGGTGGTGGCCGTCAGGTCGCCGATAGCCTGAATGGCGTTGATGGCGAACAACAGCCCCAGTGCGACGCACGCCGAGGGTTCAAATGTCACGCCAAAGGGCAGAAATTCCGGCAGAGAGAACCACCCGGCCCCCGCGATGCCGGACAGATCCACCATCCCGGCCCCAAAAGCGACGGCGTAGCCCGCCAGAATACCCAGTAAAATGGACGCCAGCTTAAAAATGCCCCTGCCGCGATTGGTCAGCACCAGCACCACCGCTAGTGTAAATGCCGCAATAGCCCAGTTCTGCCAGGATCCGTACACCAGCGCTTCCGGCAGGCCCCGCTGCACCACAACGCTTTCATATGTGTTGCCGGTGCCGCCGGCCATATAGTTGATGGCCGTGGGGTACAGAGACAGACCGATGGTGAACACTACCGTACCGGTAATGACCGGCGGGAACAGCCTGCGGATAGGCTTGATGAAGATACCCACCAGTGCTGCCACTGCGCCGCCCACGATCATAGCGCCCGACACAGCGGCCAACCCGCCGCTGCCGGAGACGATGGCCTGCATACTGGGCAGATAAGCGAAGCTGACACCGAAGATCACCGGCAGCCCCGCGCCGAAGCGCCCACCGATGGGAAACAGCTGCAGCAGCGTGGTAACGGCGGACATGACCAGCGATGCCTGTATCAGCAGGACCCGCTGGTCATGCGCCAGTCCGGCCACGTTGGCAATGATGATGGCTGGGGTCACGCAGCCCACGATCATAGCCACCAGGTGCTGCAGCGCCATGGATACGGCCATGCCAACAGGTGGCAGGCCCCGGTATTGAAACAGCGCCTCTCGGCGACATTCAAGCTTTCGCATGGTGTGGTCTCCTTTGTGCGTAGTGTGCTCAGTATAGCACGTTTTTAACGGAAAACTCAACCGTTTTCTCACAAATAGCTGTACAGCCCAAGCGGCGCAAAACCACCCTCTGGTGATGCCGGAGGGCGGTCAGATCATGCGTGTTTATGCCTGCGGACACTGGCGAAAAACGGGCGCTTCAGCGTGTCTGTACTGCTGAACAAACCGGATTAGAAGGATGACAGCGCCCCGCCTGCGTGCGGGGGCGCTGTTTTTGTGCTTGACAAGGAAAGCGCAGCGGCATATAATAACGTATTGTTATTGATAACATATAGTGATTATTGAGGTGAGCACAATGCCAGCAGCAAAACGAATATCCAAAGAGGCCATCATCGATGCCGCGGCGGCGGTGCTCCGCACCGGCGGGTTTGAGGCGATCAACGCCCGCAGTGTGGCGAAGGCGCTGGGGTGCTCCACCCAGCCCATCTATCTGTCCTTCCGCAATATGGAGGAGTTGAAGTCCGCGCTGACCCAGCGGGCCATCGAGCAGCATACCCAGCGGGTACGGGAATCTCTGCGGGCGCATGAGGGGTGCGACAGTCGGTACAGCAGCTACGGCATGGGCTTTGTGCAGTTCGCGGCCCAGGAAAAGCAGCTGTTCCGCTGGCTGTACCTGGAGGACAACCAGCCGGGCCGCCATCAGGAGGACGTGCTGGAGCCGGAGATCATCCGGACCGTCATGGACGAATTCGGCTATGACGAGGTCACGGCCCGGGCCTTTCACCGGGATATGACGTATTATTCCTACGGACTGGCCATCCTCGCCAACACCGGGCATCTGGCGCTGACAGAGACGGAGCTTCGGGAAGCCTTTCGACGGGAGTTCCGTGCACTGGCGGCGTATTACGGTCCGCCGAAGAAGCTGCCGGAATTTGCAGAGAGGGAGAATGCAGTGCATCAATTATTCCGCTAAGAGGCCGTCTTGCAAAATTGTAAGAAAATCGCAGGAAATGTAAGGAAAAGCAATGGCTGCCATGGGATAATGGCGGTATACTCCTCCGGTGGGAAGAAGGTGTTGAAGTGAAAACAAATAAGACATTGGCACAGAAGCTGTGTCTGCTGGACCTGGTGAGTCTGCTGTCGTATACGGCGGCTCTGCTGGCAGCGCTGAGTTTTTTGGTGCTGCTGCCCGGGTGCAGCCTGGGGGAGAAGGTGGATCGCGAGCCGGTGCAGACACTGGAATGTACCCGCCCGGCATCCCTGTCCGGGCTGTATCCGGCGGGCGGCAGCGTGGTGCTGATCAGCTGGGCGGACTATGAGAGCGGCAGGACCACTGTGCAGCTGGTGGATGCGGAAGCGGACACCGTGAAGCGTGAGGTCACGCTGGATGGGGTTTGGGATACGAAGCGGCAGGCCCTGGCGCATGGATTTGCGCTGTGCGACCGGGAGACGAATCGTTGGAAGCTCCTGGACGATGTGCTGACGGAGACAGGCAGCTTTGATGCGGAGAACGTGGATGGCTTTTTCTCATATGACGGGGAGAGCTATTACTTCCTGCGGGACGGGGTGCTGCATTGTCAGAACGTAGCTGGAGGAGAGGCACAGCCGGTAACGGCGCTGTCACAGCTGCGGTTCGCGGAATTGACGGCCTATGATGCGGCAAGCGGGCGGATGGCGGCCCTGTTCCGCCTGTCACCCTACGGCAGCGTCTGCGGTACGGCGGTCTTTGACCCGGAGACGGGGGCGATCAGCCTGCTGCAGGAGCAGCGGTATCAGGTGATGTTGGCGCCGGCGGGCGGCATGAGCCTGCTGGCCTTTGACAACGATAAAATGGGATATTCCGCCCTGTGCAGCAGCGGCGATACGTTCTGGTTCGCCGATGCTTCGCTGTTTCTGGACGCGGGAGGTGCGCTGTACGCCGTCGGCGATGCGGAGGAGCTGATCGGTGTGGGAACGGGCCGCACGACGCTGTATAACGTGGGGGAGAGCATCACGGCCTGCGACCTGACGGCTAACGGTATTGCCGGAGAGATGTACGACTGCTGCGTTCTGCCGGAGGCAGGCCTGCTGGTGGGCGGCATGTATGAAAACGGCGCCTTCCGGCTGTACGTTATAGACCCGGCGCAGCTGACCTTCGAGCCGGTAGCGTCAGCGGTGTCCGTCCCGTCGCCGCTGACGGTGGATGAGACACTGCTGCAGGCCTATTGGGGTGCCCTGAACGGCCTGCCGGTGGCAGAGAGCTTACAGGAGGCGCGGCAGCAGGCGGATGTGTTGGAGCAGCGATACGGCGTGCGGATACTGCTGTCATCCCAGTGCAGGGAGGCGGCAGAACTGAGCAGCTATCCCATCACTCTGTCGGACACCATGGACACGGAAGCAGAGCTGAACGGCGTCCGCGCCGTGCTGGCGGCGATGGACCGCAGCTTTGCCCTGTATCCGGAGGGCTTTCTGGCGCAGTTCCGCAACCGCGCCGGTGAGGGTGGGCTGTGCTTCCTGTTGGTGGCTCACATCGACAGCGACTATGGCGTGGTAGGTTGCACCTACGATTCGGCGGACTGGCAGTATATCGCACTGGACGTGCAGGCCGACTATATGCGGGAGGGCACCGTCTGTCACGAGATCTGGCACGCTACGGAGAACGAGATACTCTCACGCGATTACACCGCCTTCAACTGGGATGACTGGAATGCGCTGAACCCGGAGGGCTTTACCTATTGGAACGACAGCGGTGACTATGACCGGTACGACGCCCGCTGGACCATGTTCGACAACGGCGAGGGCGTGTACTTTGTGGACAGCTACGCCAAGCTGGCGGCACAGGAGGACCGGGCGCGGATCATGGAGTATTTCATGGTACATGAGGACGAGGCGGGGCTGCTGATCCAGTCAGACGCCATACGGCAGAAGCTGGAATGGATGTGCCGCGCTGTGCGGGAGTGTTTCGATACCGCCGGATGGGGAACGCCCCGCTGGGAGAAGCTTTTGTAAAATAAAGGAGAGTCTATGATACCCGAATGGAAAATATATCCCCGTTCTCAGGGACACAGCACCGTGTACCTGCAGAACGTGGTCACAGATCCTGCCATACAGGTGGGGGCGTACACCATCTATGACGATTTTGTCAACGATCCCCGGGATTTCCAGCGGAACAACGTGCTGTACCACTATCCCGAGTGCAACCATGACCGGCTGATCATCGGAAAGTACAGCTCCATCGCCTGCGGGGCGAAGTTTATCTTCAACGCGGCCAACCATACGCTGAACAGCCTGTCTACTTACCCGTTCCCCATCATGTTCGAGGAGTGGGGGCTGGGGACGGCGTGTGAGGACATTGCCGCCGCCTGGGATAACCACGGGGATATCGTGGTGGGCAATGACGTATGGATCGGCTATGAGGCTGTGATCCTGGCGGGCGTTACCATCGGCGACGGCGCCATCATCGGCAGCCGCGCCGTGGTGACAAAGGATGTGCCGCCCTACACCATCGTGGGCGGTCTGCCGGCCAGGACCATCCGCAGGCGGTATGACGAGGAGACTGTCGCGCGGCTGGAGAAGCTGCGGTGGTGGGACTGGCCGGAGGCGCAGGTGCGGCGGGCTATCCCGCTGCTGCAGGCCGGCGATCTGGACGCCCTGGAAAAGTTGGTATAAGGCCGGCGGCCGTGGACCAGGCGTACACGCCGGCCACTTTCTGACCCTGCTGTAAAAGAGTGTCTGAGGGATACGTGTATACGGACAACGAAATGAGCCCTCCGGCAGCTGCCGGAGGGCTTTCAACTGCCTGTTGCGAAACGGGCCGGGGAAAGGTATAATCTAAGGAGAACATACTGCGGAACGGCGAGAAAGGAGAAACCTATGGGTAATGTGACAGCGGACCGCGCATGGGATGTCCATCCGGTGACGGAGGCGGACATAGAGGCGTATCTGGACATCTATCTCAATTCCTATCCGGCGTACAAGACGCTGGACGAGGAATGCCGGGCACACTACCGGAGCAAGCATCTTACGGAGCTGCGGGAGGACACCCAGACTCGGACGATGGGCCTGTTTGAGGGCGGCACACTGATCGCCACCATGAAGCTGATCCTGTTCTCCATGAACTTCTTTGGGGTCATGCAGCCTGCCTGCGGTGTGATGGCGCTGGAGGTACACCCCCTGCACAAGAAGAAGGGCGCGGCGCTGTATATGATACGGTATGCCGAGCGCTATGCACGGGAAAACGGCGCGCTGCTGACCATGCTGCTGCCGTTCAACATCGGCTTTTACCGTCGGATGGGCTATGGCTTTGGCGGGAAGTTATATGAATACCATCTGCCAACCGGGGCACTGCCGCGGTTGGACGGAGAGGTGCGGGCGCACCTGCGCCTGCTGCAGCCGGAGGAGTTTGACCAGGCGATGGACTGCCAGCGGCGCTTTGCCGCCCGAAACCATGGCATGGTGGAGAAGTTCGACGAGGAGCTGCGCGGAGCCCGGGGGGATATTCAGGTGCGCCGTATGGGTTATTACGACGGCGGACGCCTGTTAGGCTACGCGGCCTATCGGTTTGAAAGCGCCAGTGCGTGCAACTATACCCAAAACCGGCTCAGCGTGGAGGAACTGGTGTATGAGAACGGCACAGTGCTGCGGGCGCTGCTGGGCGGCCTGCGGATGCAGGAGGATCTGGCCCAGACAGTGATACTGCGGACAGGGGAGGAGGATTTCCACCATCTGCTGGACGATCCGCAGGACGTGTCCGGAAACTACATCGACTACGGCTTTTTGCAGACCAATGTTTCCGCCGTGGGGACCATGTTCAAGCTGACGGACGGGGCGGACTTCGTGCGGCGGACCGGCTATCGGAATTTCCCGGCGGGGACGCTGACGGCGGCCTTCCGCTATCGGGATGAGATGGCGGACCGGGAGGAGGAGCTGCGTATCGGCTTTGCCGATGGTCGCTGGGCCGTGGCAGAGGGGACCGCGGACGTGACGGTGATCTGCCGGCAGGGGGATCTGGCGGCGCTGCTGATGGGGTCCTGCGGCCTGACGGCGCTGCTGCGGCTGGGTGCGGCGTCCGCAGATGACGCCGAAAAGGCGCGGCAGTTGGCGCAGCTGCTGTACTGTGTCCAGAAGCCCTGGCTGAACGCGGATTATTGAGCTGCCGCGGTTGACAAATAGAAAACAACGCAGGAGAACAAGAGATGCGGAACATATTGAAGGAAAAGCTGGCCAGAGGCGAGAAGCCGCTGGGCACATTCGTGGGTACCGGCAGTGCTGCCGTGGTGGAATGCCTGGGCTGTGCGGGGCTGGATTTTGCTATCCTGGACAATGAGCACAGCCCCATCGAGGCGGAGACAACCGCCCGGCTGGTGTGCGCCGCGGAAAGGCGAAACATCACGCCCCTGGCCCGGGTGCTGAAGGATGCTTACGGTCTGGTGGAGCGCCCCTGCGGCGCGGAGCCAATCCAGGGTTGCGATGTGATACTGTATCAAACGTCCCGCCGCCTGCCCCCCTATATCCAGCGGCTCATCGACAGGATCGAGGGAGAAGACCGGGCGTTCCCGACGTAGTCCGAGCCGGAATAGCGTCCGACGCGAGCTGCCGTGAAATTTTGCTGAACAGCTGTTCAGCGCTGTGCGGCACACGGTAAAAAACAGATCCGCCTGAGGGCGGGTCTGTTTTTTGCAAAGCGGGCTGTTCTGTGTAATGAAGCACCATGTGCGGCGGATGTATATTCCTCCGACACCGGACAAAGACTACGGATGTAAAATCTGCTTTGACTGGAGGAATTTCATATATGAAAGCAACAGGCATCGTGCGCCGCATCGACGACCTGGGCCGCGTGGTCATCCCCAAGGAGATCCGCCGCACTATGCGTATCCGCGAGGGCGACCCGTTGCAGATAACATTGGCACCGTGGCAGCGTTTCAGCTTCGCCATGCTGGACTTAGCCCGCCGTTCGGGGTGGTAACTACATCAGAAAAGGCCGCACGGTCGAACCGTGCGGCCTTTTAATTTGCGTAAATACGCAAAATCCCCGAAAGTGAATATTGACTTGCTTTCGGGAGTACAATATAATGAGGTCAAGAAAACTGCGTAATTACGCAAAATTCCCGAGTGAGGTATGGGTATGATTGAACGGAAAAAATATCTGGAACGGCTCATCGCAAGAAAAGAAAACGGTTTAGTGAAGGTCATCACCGGCATCCGGCGGTGTGGAAAGTCCTATCTGCTGTTCAATATCTACAAGAGCTATTTGAAATCCATCGGTGTGGAGGACGAGCAGATCATCTGCCTTGCGCTGGACGATGACGAAAACATCCAGTACCGCAATCCGCTGGAGTTGGGCAAATACATTCGTAGCATGACCACAGATGAGAGCAAGGCCTATTATGTGTTCCTCGACGAGATCCAGAAGGTCGTAACCATTCAGAACCCCTATATTCAGGGCGCGGAGGATAAGATCGGCTTTGTGGACGTGGTCCTCGGCCTGATGAAACACGATAACATTGACGTGTATGTGACGGGCAGCAACTCGAAAATGCTGTCCTCGGATATTTTGACCGAATTTCGCGGGCGCGGCGATGAGATCCGGGTCAATCCCCTGTCTTTTGAGGAGTTTTACCACGCCTACGAGGGCGACAAGCGGGACGCTTGGCAGGAGTATTATACTTACGGCGGCCTGCCCCTCGTGATGATGAAAAAGAGCCACGAGGAAAAGGCAAAGTACCTGCAATCCCTGTTTGATAAGATTTATCTTGGCGACATCATCGAACGGAACAAGATCTTGCACGATAAGTCCGTTTTAGATGATATTCTGAACATCATTTCCTCCTCGGTCGGCTCCCTGACCAACGCGGGTAAAATTGCCAAGACCTTCCGCAGCGAGCGGCAGGTCAACATCAGCGATGAGACTGTCAGCCGGTATCTGGAGTTTTTCGTGGATGCCTTTATGATCTACAAGGCAGACCGCTATGATGTGAAGGGCAGAAAATATATCGGCTCGCCGCTGAAGTATTATTTCAGCGATGTGGGTTTGCGAAATGCCAGACTGAATTTCCGCCAGCAGGAAGAAAATCATATCATGGAAAACATCATCTATAATGAACTTCTGTGTCGTGAGTTCAATGTGGATGTGGGCGTGGTGGAGTACTGCTACAAGGATGAGCAGAAAAAGAGCAAGCGCACACAGTTGGAAATCGACTTTGTGGCAAACAAGGGGAGCCGCCGGTATTATATCCAATCTGCCTTGACCGTGGCGGACGAGGAAAAGCGGGCGCAGGAAGTAAACTCCCTCAACCGCGTGGGGGACTCCTTTAAGAAGATCGTGGTGGTGAAGGACAATATCATCCCATGGCACGATGA
>QWCB01000084.1_pt2 | contig 110925 bp, 92 predicted proteins | sample 1972511 | NCBI WGS metagenome assembly QWCB01 (sample SAMN09866719, study PRJNA288562) | Human gut metagenome isolate term5_stool, whole genome shotgun sequencing... | isolation source: gut | host: Homo sapiens | place: USA: California | reverse complement strand
CGGATTTGTAATCCGCGGGCGGCAGAGCACTCCATGGGGAACCGCCATCCATGAAACGATGGGGGAAACTTTAAATCTTTGCCTCTTTTGAATTAAAAAGAGGCTCCAGGCTGGTGGCCGGATGCTTCTTCCGCTTTACTGCATGGACTCCCTGGTGGCCTGGGAGGCGTTGTCAATTTTGCTGCCCATGGCTTCCACGTCTTTTCCGATTCCGCTGATGGTGTTGCAGGAGGCAAGGCCGAGGGCGGCGGCGAGCGTCAGAAGGGCGAGTTTGGTATTCATCGGTGGAAGAGAGGTTGAAAGCCGCATCCTACCCTGCTTCCGGTTCCTTGTCAATGAGCCGAATGCTTGCCGGAACGCCTCTTTTTCCGGGCATGGGGCTTTCCGGCGGGGAAGAAAGTGGCTGTGCCGAGCCCGGATTCGGAAGTTATGTAAAAAATCTTCGCCGGGGACCTGGCGGCGGGTTATTGATGAAGGCCGCGGGGCCTTCATTCACGGGGGAATCGCTGCGTGGACGGCTGCCGGGAGAAGGGGGTTTTTTCCCCTTGGCTAGATTTCTCCCTCCGGACCGCCTGGAGAACGGCGCAGTTTCCTTTTCAGCGCCAGCCCCGTGCGGACCAGGAAGTAAATGGCCGCGGCGGCCAGCAGAACGGCCGCGACGGGAAGAACGCAGGCCAGCACGGCGACGATAGAGGCGGAAGCCGTTTCCGCCGTGGTGACGACGGAGTTGCCCAGTCCGCCCGTAGCGGCGGAGGCCGCTCCCCGGATGGCGGCCATGCCTCCGTGGATGATGCCTGCCGCTCCGCCTCCGGCAATGGCGGCCAGCCCCCATTTAAGCATGGGGTCCATGCTGCCGATGAAGCCGGCGGCCAGGATGGTTCCCGCAACGATGGCGGCGGGAGCTCCCAGCACGTCCAGCGTGTGGTCGATGACCGGGATGTAGTACGCCGCTATTTCCAGCAGCGTGGCTACGGAGAGGGTGACCAGCGCGGCCGTGCCGCCCAGCCATGCGAATTCCGGCGTCACCGTCAGGAAGCCTCCCCGGATGGCGATGGCGGCTACCAGCAGAGGCACAAAGATGCGGAAGCCGCAGGCCGCTCCCAGCCCGATGCCGAGCAAAACGCCCATGACGGCTTCCATATTCATCTGCGGATCAGTTCAGTTTAACGGTGGTTGCAGTCGTGGCCGCCTGGGTGGCGGCTGCGGGAGCGGCTGCGGCAGGGGCCTTTTTCTCTTCCGTGGATTTTCCCAGGAAGGAGGGCAGTTCCAGCCCCACGCTCTTGCCGAGCTCGTGGAGAGGCAGGGTGTCTTTCACCAGATTCTGCACGAATCCGCCCACGGAGGAATCCCCTCCGTTGCCCATGACGACTACCTTGTCAAATTTCAGGCCCTTGATGGCGCCGGACTGGAGTTCCACGATCTTGGTGAGCTGTTCGGTAATCAGGAGGCTGGAAGCGGCGTCGGACGAGCCTGCCGCCTGTACGATCTGCTGGAAGCCGCGGGCCTTGCCTTCCAGTACGGCTTCAATGGCGGCGGCTTCACCGCGGCCCACCATTTCCATGCCTTCCCCTTCCGCCTTTTTCTTCAGAAGGGTGGCCTGGGCTTCGCCTTCCGCCAGTTGCCGGATGGCTTCCGCTTCCGCCCTGCGCTGGATGAGCAGGGCCTGCGCCTTGCCTTCCTGTTCCAGCTTGAGCACTTCCGCCGTGGCCTGGGCCTGCACTTCGCGCTGGCTCTTTTCAATGCGGGCCGTCACCAGGATGTTGGCCTCCTGCGTGGCGCGTTCGCGTTCGGCGCGCTTTATTTCCGCTTCCTTTTCCGCCTCGTAGGCTTCTTCCAGGGTCTTGGCTTCCTGCACCTTCTGGGCCACTTCCGCCAGCTTCTTGGCTTCCGCCTGCTTCACTTGCAGCTTGGCGGCGGATTCCGCAATCTTGATCTGGGCTTCGTTCTGGCCCTCAATGGCAATGGCGCGGGCGTTCGCCACCTGGACGGTCTGGTCCTTTTCCGCTTCCGCCTTGCCGATTTCCCCGCGGCGCGTTTCTTCCGCCACCTTGATGGTGGCGTCATTGATGGCGCGCGCGGCTGCTTCCTTGCCCAGGGCGCTGATGTAGCCGGAGGCGTCCTGAATGTCCGTGATATTGGCGTTAATGAGGTGGAGGCCCACCTTGTGCAGCTCCACGTCCACGCCTTCCGTAATGCCCTTGATGAGTTTTTCGCGGTCGGAGTTGATTTCCTCAATGGTCATGGAGGCGATCACCACGCGCATCTGGCCCATGATGATTTCCGCAGCCAGGTTGCGGATTTCCTCCCGGGAGCGGCCCAGCAGGCGTGCGGCGGCGTTCTGCATGATTTCCGGCAGGGTGGAGATGCCCACGATGAAGGAGGAGGGGACGTCCACGCGGATGTTCTGGGAGGAGAGGGCGCCCTGGAGGGGCACGTCAATGTTGATGGGGTTCAGGTCCAGGTAGCTGTAGGACTGGAGGACCGGAAGCACGAAGGTGGAACCGCCGTGGTAGCATTTGGCGGGCTGGCCCGTGCCCACCTTGCCGAAGACGATGAGGATTTTGTCCGGCGGGCACATGCGGTAGCGGCTGAACAGCCAGGAGGCCGTCAGGATGATGAAGAGAACCAGAATGGCGATAGGGATGATTTGGTCCATGGTATTGGATGGGGTGTATGGTTGGGTTTATTGGTTAATGAAGAGGTTTGACGGTGACGACGCCTGCCGTGACGGCGACTACTTCCACCGGGGTTCCTGCGGGCAGGGATTCCTCCCCTTCCTGAACGGCGGGGAGGTACAGAAGCTGGCTGGGATGGGCGATCGTCACCTGTCCGCCGCGTTCAAGCCTGCCGGGAATGCTGATGTAAACGGTGCCGTGCATGCCCTTGAGGGTTTCATAGTTCAGGGTGCCGTCTGATTTGAGGCTCATGATGAAGCGCATGGAAAGGCCGATGATCAGGAACATCAGCACGCCGGTGAAGAAGGCCGATGCCAGGGAGGCGGCCATTCCCCAGCCCAGGCCCTGGGCGAGCACGCCGCCCCAGCCGAAGCCCAGGAAGAAGCCGATGCCGGATTTAATGGACAGCAGGCCCACGTCCGCGCCGCCGGCGTCCGCGTCAAAGTCCAGGTCATGTTCCCCCAGCCCGAACAGGGACAGGAGAAACAGAAGCGCTCCCACGCCCGTCGCGGCCACGGCGATGATGAAGAAAATGGAGTAATCAGTCATAGGGTAGATTGATTGCCGGGAGTATCCATGTTTGGAGCCCGCTTGTCTATGGAAAAAGGAACGGCGGCCGGATATTCCGGCCTATTTCATTTCCACCACGGCTTTTTCCCCCTTCTTGAGCTCCAGTTCCCGGAGCAGGAGGAAGTCGTTGGTCAGCAGGCCGGCCTTCTCCACGGGAGTGGCGGTTTCTCCAATGGTGACGGTGGCCTTTTTAGCGGTGATCCTGTTGGGGAACCAGACGCCCAGGCGCGCCTTGGCGTCCTTGTTGGCCGTGACGGTGAAGCCCTTGGCGGCGTCCGCGGGGTCGTTCCACTCAATATGCCACGGGGACGGAGCGCGGGATTCGTCCAGGCGCGCCGTCCAGGCGGGATCCCCGTAAAAAGCCACGGTATCCCGGTCATGGATGAGGCCCATCTGGTCCTTGCCCATGCCGTAGCCGGCGGAGTTCATGCCCTTGGCAAAGTCCGGGTCGTCCTTGATGCCGTTGATGTCCGGCGCGTTAAAGTTGACGTTCATGAGCTTGGGGAAGCGGGTCATGGTTTCGTCCAGAATGAACTGGTTGTTCAGGTACCAGGCTTCCGCCAGGCTGGAGGCGTCATGGTTGCTGAACAGGAGTCCCAGCGTTCCCCAGCCGCCCTTGCCGTACCAGGAGGGGACGGTGTAGCCCACCAGCTGGTTGAAGCCGTAGTGGCTCAGGGCGGTGACGGCCATGGAATTCTTCGTTTTTTTAGTGTCCCCTACCAGGCAGTTCCCCGCGGCTACCCAGACAGCAGGAACCGGCTTGATTTCAATCTCCGGAGCCTTGATTCTCTCAAGGAAGGAGAGCAGGTCGTCCTCCTTCCCGTTGAAGATCGCACCGCGCAGGAAGGTGGTGAATTCCTTGAACTGCTTTTTGTCCAGCACGTGGAACCGGTTGTTGCCGGAGACGATGATCCCCTTGCCGAAAGGCATTTCCAGATTGAACTGGGTGGCGTGGGAGGCCGTCACAAAGAGCTGGGGAGCGTAAAGTTCCCAGTATTCCACGAGCTTGGGCGTCACGCCCAGCGTGGTTTCATCCCCGCGGTCCTGTTCCTTCAGGCCCTTTACGTAAAAAGCGGGCGTTACCTTGCCCTTGGAATTGTGCTGTTCCAGGTACTGGAAGGGCTGCCAGTCCGTGATGCTCATGCTGTCGGTGAAACGGGAGGCGTCCACGTTGGTGGTTCCCATGGAGCGGCTGATCACGAGCGGCTGCGTTTCAGAGGCTATCCTCATGGCGTCCTGCGGGGTGTAGCCCGTGACGATGCCCCAGATGCAGTCCCCGTACGGGTCGTCGTCCAGGCGGCGGGTCAGGCGGTGGAGGTCATTGACCAGCACCCGGTCTATTTCCTCCGGGCGCGCGACCACGGCCATGAAGCGGGGGGCCATTTTCTTGAGCGTGTCCAGCTTGGCGAACATGGAGTCCTTCACGGTGACGATGGAGCCTCCGTGCTTTTCAGCCAGCTTGTCCGCCACGGCCTTCCATTCCGGCATGGCGGCGGTTTCCTCGGAGATGATGATGGCGTAGTCATTCTTGCCGGAGTCTTTTTTTATGGTTTTCACGGCAGTGGCGTGAATGCAAAAAGCCGCCGTGGAGACGGCGGCCTGGGTGGCATCGGGTTTATCCGCCTGCTTTTCAGCAGGCGGAGCTTCCGCGGCCGGATGGTCCGGCAGGATGTTCAGGTTGAGATGTTCTCCCTTGCCGAAGATGTCTTTGGCAAGCTTGTTGACCTCTTCCACGGTGATGGCTTTCACGTCCGGAATGCTTTCCCTCTGCTGGGCCAGCCGTTCCGGTTTGGCCTGGGAATCCCTCAGCACGGAGGTCCAGTAGCCGTTGTCGCGCTGGGCGCGGTCCATGGAGTTGAGAATGGGGTTGCGGGCGCGGTCCAGTTCCTCCTGGGTGACGTTCCCCTTGCCGAGGTCGTCCGCAATCCTGGCAATCGCATTCCGCACGGCATCCTTGTTGCGCATCACGCCGGAGCTGAGGGTGATGATGTAGCCGTCGTCCGGGTAGGTTTCACTGATGTTGAGCCCGGTGGAGGGGGAGTAGGTTTCCCCCATGTCTTCGCGCAGGCCCTTGAACACGCGGTCATAGAAGACGGCCTTGAGCATGTTCAGCCTGCGGGCCAGCTTCTTGTCTTCTCCGCCGGGCGTTTTCCAGAAGAGGCAGACCAGCGTCTTGTCAATGGAGGAATCATAGGTCAGGTCCTTGGAGAAGTTGAAGTCCGCCATGGCAGGGTGGCGCAGTTTTTCATCCAGCTTCGCAGGGGCGTCCGCACGTTTGGGCACCGCGCCTACGGTGCGTTCCAGCAGGGGAATGATGTCTTCCGTCTTGAAGTCCCCCGTGACGGTCACTTCCATGTAATTGTTCTTCAGGGGGGCGTCCACCCAGTCCTGCACGTCCTTGACCTCATAGGAAGCCAGTTGTTCCTGCGCGGGGAAGGTGAAGCGGGGATTGTTCTTGTACAGGATGGCGGGCACCTGCATCTTCATGGCTCCCTGAACCTCATGGTTCAGCTTGTTGTAAAGCATGGGGATGGCGCGGCGGAGCAGGGTGACGCCGTCCTGGCGGTAGCCGGGGTACATCAGGTAGGCCGTCTGGAGCTGGAGCTGCGTTTCCAGGTCTTCCTTGCTGGTATTTCCGGAGAGCAGGAAGGAGCGGTCCGTCATGGAGAAGCCCACGCCGACTTTCTTGCCTGCCATGATGGCGGCCAGTTCGTCGTTGGAGTGGTCCTTCAAGCCGCCGCCGTTCATCACGGCGCCCGCAAAGAGTTCCAGCCCGGAGGCTTTTTCCGGCCTGCTCAGTTCCCCGCCGTCCACGGCAAAGGTGATGTTGATGGAATCCTTGTCGAACTCCGTGGGCTTCAGGTTGACGCGCACGCCGTTGGAAAGGGTGAGCTGGGTGACTCCCAGGTCAGCGGCTTCCGCGCGGGCCGCCACCTTGCCGGGTTCCCCGAATTTGTAGGAGAAGTCCTTCCGGCTGTCCGCCTGGTAGGGCTCCACCTTGGAGGCCCGGGCGTCCTGGTACGTCTTCATGATTTCAGCGCTTCCCTGGGCGTTTTCCTTGTTGGAGGTGACGATCACGCGGGGGAAGGCTCCGGTCCAGGCTTCCTTCAGAGCGGCCTGGCATTGTTCGGGCGTCAGGTTTTCCACGACTTCCCTGGAGATGGCCCAGTCTTCCTGCGGCGTGGTGAAGACCTTGTCCTGCGCGGCGCTCTGGGCGATGGCGGAGGCCACGTCTTCCGACTTGACGGTGGGCCAGGATTTGATGGCGTTTTCCGCGGCGGCAGTGATGTTGCTGCGGGCTTCCGCCAGTTCCTCCTTGTTGAAGCCGAATTCGATGGCCCGGCGCAGCTCCTGTTCAATGGCGGTCAGGGCCGGCTTCCAGTTCTTGTAGTCCGCCTGGGTCTGGATGGCGTCCACTTGCGCCGCTTCCATCACGTCCATGCGTCCGCCTTCCGCGGAAATGAAGGGGCAGTCCGCATTCTTCGCCATCTTTTCCAGACGGCGGTTCAGCATGGCGTAAGCCACGTTGAGGGGAATGTCCTCGTTGCGGTTGGCGACCGTGTCCGGCTTCTTCACGTAGGGACGGGCGATGTTGACACTGACTTCCGTGCTGGTGGCCTCCTTGTTGGTGATCCAGTGGGCGGTGGTTTCCGTGGCCGTCTTGAGCGCGCCCCGGTCCGTCTGGAAGGAGTAATTGTCCTTCTTCATGGAGCCGAAGTATTTTTCCACCCAGGCCTTGCCCTGTTCCGGCGTGATGTCCCCGGCGATGACGAGCTGCATCTGGCTGGGGACGTAATGGGTCTGATAGTAGTTTACAAATTTTTCCCGCGGCGCGGTACGGATTACTTCCAGCGTGCCGATGGGGTAGCGGTCGGGAATCCTGGTGCCGTCAAGCATGATGGAGAAGACCTCCTTCATGACCCGGTAGCCGGCGGAATCCCGCGCCTTGTATTCACTGGTGATGATGCCGCGTTCCGCGTCAATGGCGCTTTCCTCCAGCAGGGCTCCGTCCGCAAAATCCCTCATGATGGTGAAGGCCAGGTTCACGGTGGACTCCTTTATGCTGGGCACGTCCATCATGTACACGGTTTCGTCAAAGGCGGTGTAGGCGTTCGCGTCCCCGCCCAGGCCCAGGCCTTCCTTCTGCATGGCGGGAATCATTTCCCCGCGCTTGAAATGCGTGCTTCCGTTGAAAACCATGTGTTCCAGGAAGTGGGAGATGCCCTGGATGTCGTCCGTTTCATTCAGGGAACCCGTGTTGACGCGCAGGCGGATGCTGAACCGGCCCTTGGGCTCCGCGTTCGGGCGGATGAAGTAGGTCAGCCCGTTGGGGAGCTTTCCCTTGATAAGCCGGGGATCCTGCTTGGGAATGCCTGCCGCCGGTTGGACAGCGGCGGCCTGGGCCTTGTTTTCTGCTGCGGCTTCGGCCAGCGAATGGGCCGGGAGTAGGCACGCGGCAGCCAGAATGGAGGTGATGGTAAATGCCTTCATGGAAAAATACTGCCCTCTTGTTTCACACGATTTTCCGGGCAAGTCAAGCGGCCTTCTCTGCATAAAAGCGGTGAATTTCCGGAGAACCTCCGGAAACGGAAGCCATATCAAAAGGATGAGGAAGGCATCCATTCATCCCGCGGGCGCGGCTCTGAAATTCCGCAGATGCGGTCCACGCAGCGCTCCCACGCCTCCCGGCCCTGGTAGATCTCCACCTCAATGCGCAGGAAGTAAATGGGAACCTCCGGGTCTTCCTCCGGTTTTTCCAGCCGCACGGCGTCCTTCTCCGTGGTCACGATCATGTCCATGGCCCGGTCCGCGCAGCGGTCGTAGAACTCCTGCAATTCCGCTTGTTCAAACCAGTGGTGGTCCGGGAACCTGCGGCAGATTTCCACGTGGGCGCCCAGGGAGCGCAGGGAATCCTCAAAGCTTTCCGGGCGCGCGATGCCGCTGAGGCACGCCACCCATTTCCCCTGGAGGGCCTCCAGGGGAAGCCGTTCCCCCGTGAACACGTTTTCCAGGTACCGGGGGCCGTGGTCGCTCACGATGATGTCCGCCACGGGATTGTACTTCCTGATGGCGGCGATCAGCTCATCCTGGGGCTTGCCGCCGCATTTGGTCAGAACGATGTAGCTGGCGCGCGCCAGGCTGCCCCTGGGCTCACGCAGGGTGCCGCGCGGGAGCATGGCCCCGGTGCCGAAGGGCGCGCCGCAGTCCACCAGCACGATGTCCAGTTCATGAGCCAGTTTCAGGTACTGCATGCCGTCGTCCAGCAGCAGGGTGTCGCACCCCAGGTGTTCAATGGCGAAGATGCCGGACTTGATGCGGTTCTTGTCCACCAGAACCGCCACGCCGTCCAGGTTCTTGGCAAGCATGAAGGGTTCGTCCCCGGAATGCAGGGGGCCCAGGTAGCGCGTTTCCCCGTCGCTGGCGATCTTGGGCAGGTTTTCCGGCTGGCGGCCGTCCTTGTCCTTCCACTCCTGGGGCTTGTCTAGGTCCGCGCTTTTGTAGCCGCGGGTCAGGATGGCTACCTTGCGGCCGCGCTGGGTGAGGGTGCGGGCCAGCAGTTCCACCACCGGAGTCTTTCCGGTGCCCCCCACGGTGATGTTCCCCACGCTGACCACCAGCGTTCCCAGCCTGGCCTGCTTCGCGATGCTGGAGTGGAACAGGTACAGCCGCGCCAGCACCACCAGCCTGAACAGCCAGGAGGCCCCGCGCAGGACCATGCGCATCATGGAGGCGCGGAACCCCTTGGCCCGACCGAAGATGACTTCCGTCCCCCACTCTTCAAACTCTTCCGATCTGGATTTCATGATAAGCCCGGCGGCGCGCCTGGAAACTCCGTCAGTGGAGGATGCGGTGGCAGCTGTCGCAGTAAACGGTTTCGTGGCCGCCCAGCACCTTCATGCGGGCGTTGTCCGTAATGACCATGTGGCAGCCGCCGCAGTGGCCTTTTTCATCCATCGGCACAATGACCGGGACTCCCTTGCTTTTGGTCATCCGTTCGTATTCCCCCAGGGAATCCTCCGGAACGGCGGCGGCCAGGTCCGCGCGTTCCGCATTCAAGTGGTCCAGAAGCTCCTTGTCCGTTTCCGCCGTCCGGTCAAAGCGGGCCAGCGTTTCCTCCATCTCGCGCTGGGCGTCCCGCGCGCGCCGGATTTTCTGCTCCATATCCGTTTTCGCGGTTTCCAGGCGTTCCATCAGCTCCAGCTCGGAGGTTTCCAGGGCGTCAATGGCGGCTTCCGTCTTCTCCACCTCCTGAATGCACATCTGGTATTCCTCGTTTTTCCGGGTGTTGGACTGGAGGGTTTTCATCTTGCCGATGTAGGCGCGCTTGGTTTCAACGGCGGCTTCCACGTCCCGTATGCTCTTCTCAACGCTCGCGACTTCCTGCTTGGCGGCCAGGGCCTTCTGCTTGATGGCCTCCATCTGGCGCAGGAGGCGCGTTCTCTGTTCCGGCAGGGAGGCCAGCTCCTTCCGGAGTTTGGAGATCCGCACATCTTTTTCCTGAAGGATCAGCAACTGGTCTAAATCGGCATGATTCATCGCTTGCTACCTTAGCATGCCCCGGCGGGACGGGAAAGATTTTTTCTCGGCCCCGGGGCGGCGGCCCTTCCGTCTTTTTACGGTACTGGGGAGCGGCCTCCCGTGTTTCGGGGGAAAGGAGGTTTTCCTGAGAAACGGCCTCCCGTTTCCCGCTGAGTATTTCAAGCAGGGCCTTCTGCTGCGCCGGAGTGCCGCCCTGTGCGGGCGGCGGCATGGAAAGTTCCGCATACTGCCGCGCAAGTTTGTCTTTCTTCTGCCGGTTCTGCCAGAAAAGGAAGGCGCACACGGCAAGCACGCAGGCGCAGGCGGCTGCCAGGACCGTGTATGAATGGCGGTTGGAGGGCATGACGGGAGAGACTAGCCGTGCATTGTAGAGAAAGACGCTCCCCTGTTCCAGGTAAATCAACAACGGGCAAAAGAAAGTCTGCCGTGCCGCCATGGGGGCGGAAGCCTTCCGCGGCTGTTCCGGCGGCTCTTAAAACGTCAGGATGGTTTGGAGCCGGAAGACGCTGGCGTTTCCGGTGTCGTCCCGGCCCGCGGGGTTGGAAATCCACAGCAGGGAGGGCTGGATCAGGAACCAGGGAGTCACGGAAATGTTATAGTGGCATTCCATCACCACTTCCTTTTTGCTTCTGGAACGGCCTTCCGCCATGCTCCCGTCGTCCGGGCGGGTCACGGCCAGGGCAATGCCGAACTGGTTGGCTTCCCCTTCCTCGCAGACGCCCAGGTGCTGGAGAGGCTGGCTGCAAACGAAGCCGCCGGACCATTGGACGGCGGCGCCGCAGAAGTTGTCCCGCGTGGAATCGCTCCAGCCCGCGCGGCAGAAGGCCTTCCACGGGCTGCCGCCAAGCTGCTGCTCCACGTTCAGGGCGATGCCGGCCACGGTGTGGAGGTTCTTCCTTTCCTCCCCGTCCGGCAGTTCGTTGATGCGGGCCATGAAGGGGGTGAGCTTGACGGCGCCGGAATCATGCACCCACGCCAGTTCCGCCAGGATGTTGAAATTCTTGCCGTCCGTGTGTTTCAGCGGGGAGGCGTTCTGGGGGCAGCTGGTGAAGTTGCCGCCCAGCATGGCGTACCACTGCTCGTGGAACTGGTGCTGGAAGATGACGCCCAAGTTGGAATCCGCCATGGGAATCACCTGGTTGTTGACGAAGGGGGAGGCGCAGAACTGGCCGAAGGAGGAATTGGCGTAGCTGTTGGTGTCAAAATAATTCGTCTGGTTCACCACGCCCGCGATTATGGCGCTTTTTCCCCGGTTGAAGGTTTGCAGGAGCGCTATTTCCGGCAGGAAGAAGATTCTTTCCCCGAAGATGTCCGTATGCGTGTCTCCCGTCAGGCCGATGGCGTCATTCATGTTGCCGCCCCTCCACGTCTTTCCGGTCAGCGCAGTGGAGCCTGAAAGCTCCAGTTTCAGCCACGTTTCCCGGTTGCTGGGCGCCTGGATGAGGCGGTAATTGGCGTGTGCGTGCAGCAGGTACCAGAGCTGGGTGCCGGGCTTGTCCGGAGCCGGGTGGTGGATGGAGTTGTAGGAAAAGGCGTTTTCCACCAGGAATTCCAGTCCCGCGCGGTGCGCTTTGGAGTGGAGGCCGGTCAGGGCCTGCGTAAGGGAATCGTTGGGGATGGGGGCCGTCTCGTCCCCGTAATCCCCGCCCAGCAAATTGATGTCCGCCAGCAGGTGGGCCGGAGGTTCCGGCTGGTCCGGGCGGAGCATTTCGGTTCCTGCCTGTCTGCCCTGGGCGGCGAAGGCTCCCAGAAGGCCGAGGATGATGAGGGGACGGTACATGTTGTCAGGTGAATAGGTAAGTGGTGCAGGGGGCGGAGGGGCCCTATCCTAAGGGATGGGGCAGGAGGAGGAAAAGCGGCAAATCACCCCCGTTGAGTCATGACGCAGCCGGCGGGGCATTTCTGCCGTGGAAGGTCCGGTTCAGGGGGAAATGCCGGAAGCGCGCCGGAAAGACGGGGCCGGTTAAAAGCCCAGGGCTTCCTTCTGCCAGTTCAGCAGGGTGGAGACGCCTTTTTCCCTGTCTTCCGCAATGGCTTCCAGGGAGGCCCGGGTAATCAGGAAGGAGCCTTCCATGCCCAGTTCTTCAGCCTTTTCATCCCTGAGCTTGGACAGGCGCGCCAGATTGGCCTCAAACTGGTCGGAATGCTGGCGGCGCTGGATGCGCGGGCGGCAGGGATAGTCGTCTTCATCCAGCAGGTAAAATTTCTGGAGGGCGTCCATGAACCGGCTGCGCCTGTGGGAGTGGAAGCGGGGCGGAGGAGTCACGGTGCGCTGTTCCTGAAGGGCGAGGCTCCACTGGATGAGGTCCGCGTTGGAGCAGACCATGAACGCGGGCTTGTCCCACGCTTTAGCCTCCGCATCGCGCCATGTCCACAGTTCCCGGAGGGCGGCCAGCCCTTTCCTGTTCAGCTTGCCGCAGCCCTGGATGCGCCAGGGGTCCTGATGGCCGGCCAGATGGCGTTCCCGGGCTCGGTCCATGGAGTGCCTGCAAATCTCTTCAAACCAGCCCATGCGTCCTTTTTCCCGGAGGGCGGCCGTCAGTTTGTCCGCCATGTCCAGCATGTAATTCACGTCGTTCAGGGCATAGGTGACCATGGTCGGGGAAAGGGGGCGCCGCGCCCAGTCCGCCTTTTGGGAGGACTTGCTCAGGGCTACGCCGTGGAAATGTTCCACCAGGGCGGCCAGCCCGAACTGGCGGAAGCCCAGCAGGCGCGCCGCCGTCTGGGTATCCCAGATCATGGCGGGCAGCGTTTCCCAGGCGTTCTGGAAGAGGCTCATGTCATAATCCGCCCCGTGCATCCAGACTTCCGTTTCCTTCAGCCAGTTGTAAAACGGCCCCATGTCTTCAATGGAGAGAGGGTCGATCAGGCAGGAGCCCGTTTCATCCGCGTACTGGATCAGGCAGATCTTTTCCTGATAGCGGTGCAGGCTGTCTGCCTCCAGGTCCAGGACTACCCGTCCCGTGGGCTGTGCGGTGGCGCGCTTGCGCCATTCCAGTAATTCCTCTTTCTCGCTAATCATCTTATTGCAACAGAGCGGGATTGAACCATGTATCAGCACGCCGGGCAACTGGAAATGCAAAAAAAGTGCTGATGGGGCAATCATGTATTGCCTATTTCCCGGAAATAGGGCACGAAGAAAGGCGCATGGAAGAGGAAGCTACAGAAACCGGACGCAACCACGGAGAACAGCCTTTGGACGAATTGATGAAGCGCTGGCATCTGACCAACCACGACCTGGTGGAGATTTCCCCGGAACAGCTTACCCACAAGCAGGTTCAAAAGGCCCGGCAGGGACGCCAGCTTACCTTGAAAATGATGCAGAAGGTGTGCCGCGCCTTGAACGTGGCCATCTGGGAGCGGCTTACCCCCATGCAGAAGGAGCAGTATTTTGAATACATGCACAAGCATGTGTTCAGCTATGCCAAGGGGTATGACCCGGCCTGGAAGGATCCGAACATGGACATGATGGCCTGATTCCGGACCTCTTTTCCGCCGCGGAGGCACGCGTTCCCTTTTCCGTTTCTTGTTTCGCGCTTCCGGGAGAAACCGGGCTGCGGCAGGGAATTTTTTTACAAGGCTGGCGGTTTTTATGAAGCGTCCTGATGCCCCGTTTTTTCCCGTTTTTACGGGAGATGGGCAGATCGTCCCGGGTATGGTATTGTGTTCCAGCGGGATGGAAAAAAACAGACATTCCATTTGACAGCCAGAAAACCAGGGTGTATACGCCGCGCTCCTTTTTATCCGTCATCATGATGAATATTGCTTTTATTACCTGTTTCGTCGGTGTTCTGGGGATGTGTGCGGGAGCGTCCCTGGCCGAGGGCAAGCCGTGGTCCGGAGAAAAAGTTCCGCTGGCGGAGGACGGCGCGGTGGTTCTGGATGACAATGAATACCTGCTGAACCTGGCGGATTATGAAAAACTGGAGCAGGGAGGCGGTTTGCTGGTGCGGTATGCAGCCGGAAAGAACGGGCTCCGGGAAGACTCCGGCGCGTTCTATTTTGAAAACAGCCATGGAAAAATGGTGAGCGCCGCCATGGAGCCGGTATCCGGAAATGCCGGAAAAACGGAACCGGAGCGTCTGGCCCTGGTCAGTCCCGCTTTCCCGCTGAATCCGGAAGGTAAGTGGAGCCTCAAGCGGAAGAGCAGGCCAGCCGAACTTTACCGGAAGAAGGTGGCCGTCTCCCACATGGACCAGGAATACACGTTCCAGAGCCACGAAGATGCGCAGGTGAAACTGGTGCACGGCGTGCTGGCAAATGCCCTGGTATCGGGAAATAACCGCTCCAAGAGTTATAACTCTTTCAAGCCCCCCCTTCTTTCTGACTCGCTGAAGGAAAATTCCGGTTCTTCAGACGGGGAGAAAGAGGCAAGGGAGGAGGACGGACAGGCGGAAAGCCATGGGGACCGGGAGAAGCCGGAATCCGGGCTGCATCTTGCAGAGAACGCCGTTGCGGTTTCCGGCCCCGGCAGCCTTGCCGCGGCTCCGCGTGCGGCGCAGGACATCACCGTGACCGGGGGTGGAAGCGTTGTCCTGGAGGAAGGATTTGACGGAACGGTGCGGATGGAGGGTTCCGGAGATATTTTCCTGGACAGTGTCAATGTCAGCGACGGCGGCAACAAGGAAAAGCATTACGGCCTGAATATCCGGATGGACGGCGGCCCCGGCTCCAAGGTGTATCTGGGCTTCACGAGCTCTACGGCGCGCACGGCTTTTTTAGAGGGTACCGTTTCCGGTACGGGGACGCTGGTGTTTGAGAACACCAGCCGCAGCCGGGTAAGCAATTTTGACCTGACGGGCGCGGACATGGGCGGTTTCAGCGGCGTGGTCCAGGCGGCGGCGCCGCGTTCCAGCCTCTCCTCCGAGGGGTATAATACGCCCGTCCAGCTTCAGGCGGCGGGGAATATGAACGCCACGGTCATGGACCTGTCCGTGATCCGCCAGGGCGGCAAGGACCCCGCCGGGCTGGGAGGCTGGCTGACGGACAGTGCAGGGACCCCCTCCATGGTGATCCTGAAGCTGGAGGGTGATTTGACCGTCTCCGGCCTGGAAGGGGCCACGGCCGGTTCCTCCTCTCGCGTGACGGTGGGCAATGGGACTGCCGCTACCCTGACCATTGACGGTGCGGAGAACCATGAATTCAAGGGAATGATCGGCGCGGCGGGCGCGGACGGCGGCTACTACGTGGGGACGGAGAAGAATGAGAGCTACAAGAATACCCAGCTTGTGGAGGCGGACGGCACCGGAGTCATCAATCTGGTCAAGAAGGGAAGCGGGGAGCAAACCGTTTATTCTGGCCGGCTGGGCAGTCTGGACATTCAGGGCGGCGTTTTCCGCCTGGGGGCGGATGGGGCCCTGACCGTAGGGAATTCCTTTTCCACTTCCTCCGGCGGCTTGCTGGACATTGCGGCAGGGGCCATCCTCGCGCTGGATTACCATGAAGCGGCTTCCCGGCTGGGGGGAATGAACTGGCGGTCCGCCGGAACGCTTGTCTTCAACAAGGGGCTGGTTCTGGATGTGGACGGAACGTTTCAACTGGATTCTTCCGTGCAATTTGCGGAGGGCAGCCTGCTGACGGTAATCATGCCCGCATCCGGCATTCAATCCGGAGAATCCCGCAAGCTGGTTTCCGTGACGGAGGGGAATACCCTCTTCTTTGCGGACGCCGTGCAGCGGGAAAAGGTCAGGTACGCCACGGGCAGGGATGCCGACGGCAGCTGGATTTACCGGGAGCTGGACGTTTACAGCGGACTGACCCTGAATGTGCAGGGGGGAGGCCAATGGCAGATGCTCGTGACCGGGCTGGATTCCACTTCCCTGGAAGGCACCTATTTTGACGCGGACAAGTTCAATTACTACGTCTGGCAGGGGAACGGGTCCAAGGTTCCGGACGGCAGCGTGTGGTCCGACGGGGCGGCGGGCGCCAGCCCGTGGGAAGGCGGCCTGACGTTCCGCAACGGGGAGCGTGAAGTCTTCTTCGGCATGCAGGATTTATCCGGCCACGCCGTGGACGGCTTTGACGTCATCCTTGACGGAACGGTGCGCGTCTCCAGCCTGACGGTCTCCGTGGACAAGGAGGCGAACGGCGGCATGGGCTATGTCTTCCACGCCGCGGACGGCGGCGCAGGCAGCATTGCGGACGCCGGACCGGACCACGCGGGCGAGCTGGTCAAGGAGGGCGCAGGCATGCTTACCCTGGCTACCGGCAATACTTTTTCCGGCGGAACGGAAATCCGTGAGGGCAGTATTCTGGCCGCCCGTGAAGGAGCCCTGGGCGCCGGGGACATCCGCATGGCGGACGGAACGGAACTGTATGTCAACTACCCCTTTGCCACGGAGCTGGATTCCTCTTACCGCAACCCCTCCATTGCCAACAACATCCGGATCGGGACGTCCTCCAAGGACACGGCGAAGGTGGTCATCGGCTACTCCCCCCTTTCCCTGGCGGAGAAGGAAGACCTGCCCGGCGCAGGTTCCTCCGGCTACCAGTGGGATTACCTGACTTCCCGCCACTGGCGCACGCTGTCCCTGACCGGCAGGCTGGACGGCTATGGGGAACTGACGCTGATGGGCTATACCTCCACGACGGCGGGCGGCCAGGACAAGTGGGTAAGCATGTTCCACATCTGCGATGAAAGCCTGGCCCCGGGGGAAAAGTCCAATTTTACCGGCACGGTCAAGCTGGACAACTACATTCTGTATTCCGAGGCGGACTCCCCCGCCAATGCGGATGCCAACAACGACATCCTGGCCATCCGGAAGCCCGGCGCCGTACAGCTCATCGTGGAAGACGATGCGCTGCGGAACGCCAAGGTGGACCTGACGCGCGCCCATACCGTGAACGCGGCGGACAACGGCACCGTTTTTGAAGGAAAGGAACGCATGGACCTTTACCACATCCTGCTGGTGCAGAAGGATGCCGTTCTGGCGGGGCTGCAAGGGGATTTGATCGGGAAAACGCAGGACAGCGAGTATTACGGCAAGACTTACACGGTGGGGAGCGAAGTGGATACGCTGCGCGTGCTGACCAACTCCAACAGTACGCTGACGCTGGATGTGGATGGTACGGAAAAACTGTATTTTGCCGGTGTCTTCGGGACGGCATCCACGTATGGTTCCGCTACCTCCGGCAAGGTGACGGCCGCAAGCAGGGAAACCCTTTCCCTGACCAAGACGGGCACGGGAGCACAGTACATCCATACGGCCGCGGTCAACCGCCTGGTGCTCCAGGAGGGGACGCTGGGCTTCAACAGCCTCAACGTGAAAACGAGCGCCGTCCTGTACGGAGGAACCAACTTGAATCTGGGAGTGACGCGGGGCATCGCCTCCGACGGCACGGCGCAGGAGTGGGGCGCAGCGGGGGGAGGCATGACCATCAATCCCGGTTATGCGCTCCACATCGTGACGGACAGGACCGTAAACGCCGGTACGGGGGCAGGGGTCGTTGCGGTTCCTGAAACGGCGGTGGTGAACGGTTCCGTGACGGTATCTGATTCCTCCTTCCTGTATTTTGACTGCTCCATCCTGCCCTCCGAGCTGCAGGAGCATCCCCTGCTGGCCGTCAAGGGGCTGGAGGACATCGCTGATTCCGGCAGGTTGAACCTGAACGGCGATATTCTGGTGCGTTTCGGGGGATACGATTTTGGAGAAGCGGACACGGTTGACAAAAAATACTACCTGGCGACGACGGAAAGCGGCATTTACGTGGACGGGGCGCTGGGCGGCTTTCAAACCCGCACGATTTCCATCGGGAACGGGTGGTTCGGCATCATCAAGGTTTCCGGGGACAACATGAACCTGGTCATGACGGTGACCAATACGCCCATCCGCACCTGGTACAACGGAGAAAACCGGAGCGAGGGGGAATACGTGGCCGCCACGGACAACGTCTGGTTTGCCAATGAATTGCCCGAAGGGGAGGGGACCGACCGCAACCACTGGCTGGAGGGCCTGGACAAAAATCTGGGCCTTAACGGCTTTTACCGGGATACCTACCATGTGGCCTTCGGCGCGGAAGGAGCCGGGAAAACAGGAATGGTGGAAAGGGAGGAAGGAAAGGATTACAACGTGGTGCTCATCAGGGGGGAAGTGCGCCCCGCCTCCATCCGCGTGAAGGATGACGTCAACTACATCTTCCGCGCCCATGCGGACGGGGGCCTGATTGCGGACGGGGAGCTTCCGGATGACTATGAAACCAGCAACTGGAAAACCATTCTGACCAAGGACGGAGCCGGAACCCTGGTGATGGAGACGGCCAACACGTATTCCGGCGGAACGGAAATCAACGGCGGCAGGGTAGTCATGAGGGATGCCGGAGCCCTGGGGACCGGGGAAATCCGGATGTTTGACGGCACCTCCCTGGCGCTGGACTACCAGAGCGGGGGCTTTATCCAGAAGGTGGCTCTGCTGAATAACCTGCTGACGGTGGCGGAGGATTCCGTGGTGACGGTGTCCCATACGGACAGGGTGATCGGTGGCGTCATTTCCACGGTCCGGGGGGATTCCACCGCCAACCTTGTCCTGCAGCATGCCAACGGCAGCGGCCAGACCGTTTTCCAGCTGGATGACGGCTCCAAATTCCATGGAAAGATCAGCATGAGCGGGACGCAGGACGGCCAGGGAACGGTGCAGGCCTGTCTGGACCGGAACACGTGGGAAGAAGCCGGTTTTGATTTAAGCCTGAATGGTGTACAGAGCACGATACTGCATCTTGATTCCGTGGAGGACGTCCATCACATCACCCTGGCCGGCATCATGGGGCAGGATGAGGCTTCCTTCGTGACCACGGAAGCCAGCGCGGGGCGCGATTCCTCCACCACCCTTTTCCTGGCGGTGGGGACGCAGGACCGGATTTATTGCGGCAATGTGGGCTTTGGGCAGTACATCGACATGTATGATACGGGCCTGCGCCATGATTCCGGCTACATCAGCCTGGTGAAGACGGGCATCTTTTCCCAGACGGTGGGGAATGCGCGCCTGGCTTCCCTGCAAATTGACGCGGGTTCCCTCAAGGTGGTAAACACTCTTCTGCTGGCCGGGGAATTGAGCGTGGCGCAGGATGGCAACCTGGTGGTGGGCCATGACGAATGGCAGGGGCTGTACGATTATGACGTGCAGGTCAACGACGGCGGCGTTCTGCGCCTGGGCTCCGGCTTTGGTTCCCTGACCGGGACTCCCTACACGGAAGACGGAGTTCAGAAAACCGGCAATACGATTCTTCTGAACGGCGGAGGCGTGCTGGGCATGCTGGACGCGGACTGGAGCAATGAGAATGAAATGGTGGTGAACGCCGGAGGGAAGGCCTTTGTGCTGGATACGACGGGTTACGATCCGGACTCCATGACGGCCTCCGGAAACAGCCATGTCATGACGCTCAACGGAACCGTCAAGCCCGGCGGCGCCTCCGGGATCATCATCGTCAAGAACGGCAATGCGGGCAAAAACGGCCGCGTGGTGCTGGGCGCGGCCAACACCTGGGACGGGGTCTACCAGGTAACGGACCATGCCGCGCTGGAGCTGGCGCATGCGGGCGCGCTCAATACGAAAGCCGGAGTCGAACTCCAGGGAGCGGCTTCCCGACTGGACGTGAAGGCCGGAACGGTTTCCTACGCCGCTTCCGTGAAGCTGGCGGGAGCGGGAGCCTCCGTCAATACGCTGAATTCTTCCTCCCTCTCCGATATTTCCGTGGCGGTGACGGCCCGCACCGGGGCCGCCTCCTCCACGGTGGAGCGGGCTTTTCTAGGTTCTTCCGCCGGAGCGGGAATCGTGCAGGGAGCAGGCTCCGCGGCCCGCGCCCTGTTCAACGGCGTCAACGTGAACGTCAGGACGGGAGCGGCGCTGGCCCATACGGAATTCTCCGGCTCCGTGCTGGAGGTGGCCGCAGGGCAGGAGGCCCGCGTGACGGACATGCTCATTCATGCGGCGGATTCCGGCATCAGGCTGGGCGCGTTTTCCTCCCTGGCCGTCACTGGCGTTTCCACAACGGATGCCGTGCCGAACCTGAACGTCAGCTATGCGGACGGCAACTTTTCCATGACAGCTCCCGATGCGTGGACGACCAATGTGCTGATTACCGGGGCCGGGCAGGCTTCCGTGGACTTCTCCGGCGGCGTGAACCTGCTGCTGACGGAGTGCTCCGGCAGCCTGATTGAAAAACTGGTGGAAGCCCGTGTGAGCACCATCAACTTTGTGCTGTATGACGGCTCCCTCACCAATGCCTTCAGCGGGGATTACTCCCTGGCCTCCGTCCTTTATGACGCCGCCCTGAAAAACGCCGGCTTCATCCTGGCAAACGGGGACTCCTGGATGCGCGACGGCGTGGTGACGCTGGTGCGCACGGTTCCCGAACCCGGTACGGCCTCCGTGGCCTTGCTGGGCCTGGGCGCGCTGCTGCTGCGCCGCCGCAGGAGCTGAACTCCTGAAAAACATTCCGGCGCCGCGCGCATGAATCATGCAGACGGCGCCGGGAAAGGCAAAGCGGAGGACCGGAGCAAGGCACGGTCCGAAAATGGAAATACTTTATTGGGCGGACTTCGCCTGCTGCCAGCGTTCCTCCATGGCGTCCAGGGAGGCTTCTTCCAGGGAAAGGCCGTCTTTGGCAAGCAGGCGTTCCATTTCATTGAAACGCCGTTCAAACTTCCTGTTCGCCCCGGCCATGGCCGTTTCCGGGTCTATTCCCTTCTTCCGGCACAGGTTGACTACGGAAAACAGGAGGTCCCCCAGTTCCTCCGTGACGTGCGGATCTTCCTCTGGCACGGGAAGGATCTCCTCACACTCCGCGGTTTCCTCCTTCACCTTGTCCAGGGCGCCCTGGGCGTCCGCCCAGTCAAACCCCGCTTTGGCGGCTTTTTTCTGGAGCTTCCATGCGCGGAGCATGGGCGGCAGCCCCTTGCCCGTTCCGTGCAGGTACGGGGTGGCTTCCGCGCCTTTTTCCTGGCGTTTGATCTTGTCCCACTGGGCCAGCACGGCATCCGTCGTGTCTGCCGTGGACTGGGCAAACACGTGGGGATGGCGGCGGACGAGCTTTTCACTCACTTCCGCGGCCACATCGTTGAAATTGAAACGCCCGGCTTCCCGGGCGATCTCCGCATGAAAAACCACTTGAAGCAGAACGTCGCCCAGCTCCTCCCGCATCTGCTCCCAGTCGTCCCTCTGGATGGTGTCCACCACTTCATAGGCCTCCTCGATCATGTTGGAAATCAGGGAGTGGTGAGTCTGTTCCGCGTCCCAGGGGCAGCCCTGGGGAGCGCGCAGGCGTTTCATGATGGCGATGAGGCGCTGCATTTGAAGGGCAGGCTCGCGGCATTCGATCATTTCAGTGTCGTTCATGACGGAGCCATACTAATCGCGCAAGGGCGGATGACTAGCAAAAATTCCTCTTTACCCGGAACGGTTCTTCCCTACACTCGCCCCCATGGAAGTTCACACGTGGAAAGAACGCACGGAAGAAGGTACCCTGGTATACAGGGCATGCCACCACGCCAGCAAATGGAAGCTGGAATGCGCCCCCAAGGTGGGCCGTGCGGAACGTGACGATGTGGAGTGGGAACACGTGGAATTCACGCGGGCGCACTGGGTGACCCTGCGCGACGTGCTCTGGCGCAAGTACCAGCGCAAACGCTGCCCGTGGCGTTTTATTGAAGCCATAGACAAGCTTCTGGAAGACATGCCGGAAGAGGAGGAAACCGGTTCTCCCCATGGGGAGGACGGGCGGTAGGAACGCCCTTCAACTTCTGCCGTGCCGGGGATGCTGGGAGCGGTTTTCAGGGAATGGCTCTCCTGGGTGTACCCTTTCGTCTGCGAGTTGTGCGGACGGGGCGGACTGGACGGCTGTCATGTTTGTCCGGAATGCCGGGAGCGTTTCGTGCCCATTGAACCACCCTGCTGCGCCGTTTGCGGAGAACCTGCGGAAGGTTCCTTCATCCCGTCCGGGTTATGCGCCCGCTGTGCGGAAACGGCTCCGTCCTTTGAGGAAGCCCGCGCCGCATACGTGAACGAAGGGGCATTGAGGGAGCTTCTGCTGGCCTTCAAATATGCGGGGGCCGTTCATCTGGCCGGAACCTTCGCGCGGATGATGGCGGAGGCCGTGCGCGGAAATCCCCACTGGTTCGGAGGAAAAAAGCGCCTGCTCGTTCCCGTGCCCATGCACCGCCGCAAGCTGGTGCGGAGGGGGTACAACCAGGCGCAGGAACTGGCGGCGCTGCTGGGGAGAGAACTGGGCTGGCCCTGTGCCGGGGTGCTGAAACGCCTGCCTGACCGGCTGCCCCAGGCCAGCCTGGCGCGGAAGCAGCGGCTCAGGCACGCCCGCAGGATTTATGCCGCGGATGAAAAAAGAATCAAACGTCATCCCGTCGCGGGAAGGGACGTGCTGCTGGTGGATGACGTTTTTACGACCGGGGCCACGGCGGACGCCTGCGCGCATCTGCTGCTCCGGGCCGGGGCGGCTTCCGTTTGCGTGCTGACGCTGGCGCGGACGCACCATGCATGGCATGGCTGAACCGGAATTTTCTTTCAGCTTCACCGTTTCCTTCCTACAATGGCAGTCATGAATCCGGAGCTGATGTTTCATACGGAAGACGAAGTCATGTTTTATGATACGGATTGCGGCGGAGTGGTTCATAACCTGGCCTACCTGCGCATGATTGAAGCCTGCCGCACCAAGCTGGGAGCCAAATTGGGCATGGATTACAAAACCATGAGCGATTTGCAGCAGTTCGCCGTGGTGGTCCGCCATGAAATCGACTACGTACGCCCCGCCGTGCTGGGGGACACCATTCTGACGACGGGATGGCTGCAATCCGTGGAACGGGCCCGGTTCTGGTGCGATTTTGAAATGCGCCGCGCCTCCAACAACGATCTTCTGGTGAGGGCCCATCAACAGCTGGCCCTGGTCCGGATGCCCCAGGGGCGCCCCGCGCGCATTCCAGCTGAATGGCGTGCGCGGTGGCAGGAATACATGGAATCCTGATCTTTTTTTGTCCGTCTTCCATTTTGCGCTTGCCATGAAAGGGGGCGTGGTGTTTACTGCCTCCGCCCTTCCAGCAAGGGTAAGTGCTTGGGTAGCTCAGTTGGTAGAGCAGTAGACTTTTAATCTATTGGTCCCGGGTTCGAGTCCCGGTCCAAGTACCACCAACTTTCTTTTTTAGAGCCTGCGTTTATTTGACGCAGGCTCTTTTTTGTTTGTATTCCAAAGGGTTTGGATGATTTAAAATTGGGGGTGAAAGGATATGACTAGATATGATTGCTTGCTTTTTAATGTCATTTGTGATGGCATTTAGATATGGCCTTTCTGCGGAAAAGAGAAAAATCGCCGTTCTGGTATGCTTGTTTTAATGTTCAGACTCCATCCGGAGGCTGGAAGCAGATTTCCAAGTGTACGAAGATTAGGGTAGATCCTCCATCTGGATTGAATGATCGGGAGGAAGAAAGGTTGCTTGCTGCTGGAGTAGAGTTGGCAAGGGTGACGGCATTGAAAGAGGCGGGTATGACAGCGGGTGATGCCCGGAAGCTGGCGCAGAAGGTTGCTGATGCGTGGGAGTCCGCTGTGAAGAAAGGTTGGACTGTCTCTCATATCCGGAGGGTGATGAGAGATTTGACGTTTGAAGTGGCAGGGGATGATGTGGCTGTACCTACTGTGCGTACATGGTGCGAGGAGTTTGTATCTGGTTTGCCAAGAAAGGGAAAAGCTCCTTCCACAGTTCGTAATTATCGCAATGCCCTGGATAGATTTTTATGTTTTTTAGGGGAACGGGCAGAGTTGGCTTTGGATCAGTTGACTCCGAAGATAATGAATGATTTTGCGTTGTGGCTGGCGGAGAGATTTTCAGTGCCTACCGTCCGCAAGGAGTTTGTGTCCGTTAGTGCCTGCTTAATGACTGCGGTTCGATTGGGGGTGTTGGATAGGAGTCCATCTGTAGGGGTGGAGTTGCCCAAAGAAAGAGTTAGGGAAAATGCTGAGCCTTCACGTCGCGGGTTTACTCTGAATGAGCTAAAGGCTGTGCTGGAGAGATGTGACGAGGAGTGGAGGAGCATGGTGCTGTGTTCCCTTTATTTGGGGGGACAACGGCTGGGGGATGTGGCTATGTTGCGCTGGTCTGCCGTGGATTGGGGGCGTGGCGTGGTGTCTTTTCAGACGATTAAGACGGGTAGGGCTATGACGGTGCCCATGATTCCCGCTTTGCGGGCGCATTTGGAAGTATGGAGGAAGAGGTGTGCGGATAGGGAGTTTGTCCATCCGGCATGTGCACGAGAGTACGAACGGCGGGGCAGCAACAAGTTGTCTAATGTTTTTTCCGGGGTGCTGTTTGATGCTGGCTTGATTGATCGTGATCCAAGGCTGGCCGGGAAGAGGTACAAGAAGCAGGGACAGGCGCGGGAGGATAAGCGCAGGCACAAGAACGCCCTTTCTTTTCATTCATTGCGCTATACGGTAACTACAATGCTACATGATGCAGGAGTGGTTCCGGCGATGGTGCAGGAGATTGTGGGGCATTCATCCGCTGTTGTGCATGCCGGATATATCAAGTTCGGTGCTGAGGCAACGGAGAAGGCGTTGGAGAAGTTACCGGAGTTGTGAAGTTTTTTCTTTATTTGATTTAAGTTATAATTATTGTGACGGTATGTGTGCAATGCGATTGGTAAGTGGGAAGGAGAATCCTGTGAGTGCGCTTTTGGCTTCTGAAAGTAGGGAACGTGCGAAGAGGTTTGTAGATATACGGGTATTGTCTACAGATGGAGCAGAGGATGAAATAGATGTTTTGAGAAAATTGGCTAAAGATTATTATGAGGTCTGTGATGAAAATGTAAAGCTTAAGAAGAAATTGTATGATGTTGATGATGAATTGAAGAAATTAAATTCTATAAGAGAAGAAGAGATTAAATGGTTAGAAATTTTAAAGGAAAAAGTATATTCTTGTTCGTTGAATTCTGATTGTTTTATTCAAGGAACGATTTTCTTTTTTGCTGTAATTTTAAGTGTTATAGGATTTATATATGATGGTTCCTTTATTGGAGGTTTCGTGTTGTTTTTAATTGGGAGTCTGTTATCCATTCAGAAAGTTTGGGGGAGAAATGAGCATTATAATTCTATGATGTACATTTGTTCAAAATTTTTGTTTGATAATAAGGTTGTAGACAATGATGGTGGTGATTGCCCTTTAACAATGAAAGAACGTATCGGTGTGGTAATGGTTGTGGCGTTGTTGACAATTTTTTTGAGTTTCATTACTGTGGATTGGTCAGCTATTTTTTAATGGGAGGAGTTTGAGGCATGCGTTTTGTTTCGCCAAAGTAGCATCATTGTTTTTTGCGTTTGTTAGAAAAATGAAAATTCTAACAAATATTTCTTGAAGAAAAGAGCTGATTGTGGCAAGGAGTGGGTTAGATTATTGGGTACAATTTTTCCCAAATATCTAAGTCAAATTCACAATTAGAAAAGTAATAACAGATGATGTTACGCAGAGCCTGATTTTCTCTTTGCGCTCGGATTAGTTCTGATGCGCAGTAATCCGAGAGTTTCTTCGGTTGTGCGTTCCCGTGAGGCGGGATCGGTTGATTCTGCATGGGAGGGGAGGCTTGGATTAGCTATCTCCTGCTTTTTCGTGGCTTGTTGTGAAGCAAGCCGGGCCGCAAGACGTTCTCCAATGTCTTCTTGCTCGCTGCACCACTCAACCGCCAGCGTACAGTAAGCCGATAGTTCCATGCAAAGCCGTAGTGCTTCCCGTTCTACTCGTTTTTGAGCGTCGTAGTCCAAGCGCAATTCCATTCTTCCGCGATTGTCCAGATTCGGGAGCGTACAAGGAGATAATGAAGGTATGATGTTCATTAGGGCTAATTTTGTTTGAGAAGAAATCTTGCTTTTACTCATTTGTGCCCTGAAAGACTGAGGTTTGAGTCCAATTTTGGCGGCTAACTCTGCCTGAGTTTGCCCGTTTTCTCTTAGCCAGGATTTTACGGTTTTTCTTATTTGGTCATCCGTCATGTTTTGCATGGATGTCTTGTAGACTAAAAATCAACACACAACAAGAAAAAACTCTTGGAGTGTAGTGTTTTTATCAACAATATTGGTTGACATGTTGATAAAAAAACTACATAAGAAACGCATGAAAGAGATTCAACAACTTGAAATAGATTGGTTGAACCTGAGCCCGCGGGCAATGGCGCGGGTGATGGAGCTGAGTGAGAGCCTGAAAATCACTCCAAAAAAGGCTTTTGAACTAATGGTAGCCGAGGCTGCTGAGAATGGGGCTGATGTAAAAGAGGCATCGGCTGCCAGAGGTAAAAAAAGGGCAAAGACTGTAGCGTGATGGACTTGGTGGACGAAATTGACGGATTGGACGATCTGGATCAGGCGATTTTGGAAGAGTTGATGTTGCTGGGATGGAATTACGCGCACAGTCCTCTTTATTAAAAAAGATTTTTATCTCCCGGCTCCAAGGTGGAGGCCAAGACAAGAACAATAAACAGTAATCAGATGATTATGGGTGTAATTGAAGATAATGGCTGGCATGGGGTTACGCCCTATCCGGGAGGCCATTTTCCGTCGCATAAAAAAGTAGTCTGCCTGCGGCGGGATGAGAGGGACTGGTGCCCCCTGATGCCATCCGCAGGCATGGTGCGTCCGGTGAGGATGGGAGATTTGCCGTGGGGCGGCAGGCCCTGCATGCGGGTGTATGGAGTACCTGGACGATCCGGACGGGGAAGGGCGTTGTTGTGGAGTGTGGGGCTGTTGGTGTTAGCTGTTTTACTTGGAGGTGCTTATGTCTGCGGATGATGATTTTAACAAGATATTTTTTGCGGATTCCGTCTTGGATTTGCTGGCCGCGAAAGTGGTGGAGCGTTTGGCCGCCACGGGTGGTGGGCAGGACAAGGCCGCCGGAGTGCAGGTGAAGGTGGAAAGCGGTCAGGATTGGGTGAGTGCGAAGGTGGCCCGTGCGGTGCTGGGGCGGAGTGATTCATGGCTGCGACGGACAGCGCAGCAGCATCCGGAGGTGAAGCGATCCATGAAGCAAGCGCATCAGAAGGTGGGCCGTCCGCTGTACAGCTTGCGGAGGATTTACCGAATTCTGGAGGATTCCGAAACGGCCAATACCAATGATTAAGACTATGAATAACAATATCAAAGAACGTCCTATTCTATTCAGCGCAGACATGGTCCGCGCGCTCATTCAGGATTATCACAATCCCGGACAGTATAAAAACCAAACCCGCCGCACGCGTGGTTTGGAACGTTTTAATACTCTTCCTGAGTTCCTGACGGAAAGAGGCTGGGAGATTTATGACTTCGTGGAAGAAGAACCCGGCTTATGGCTGGCTATCTCCAATGACGAAAGCGGAGAGTTTCCGGATATTTTTAATCCGTGGGTGAAGTGTCCTTATGGAAAGGTAGGTGACCGCTTATGGGTAAGAGAGGCTTTTTGTTATAAAGCAGACGACTCCGACAAGATAATCTCTGATCAGTATTGGTATCGGGCATCATCCCCTGATGTACGGGTCATTGGTCATGATGGATATGGTCTATACCGGAAAGACGGAAGCGAACGGTCTCCATGGATTCCGAGTATACACATGCCCCGGAAAGCTTCCCGGATTCTGCTGAAAATCACGGAAGTCAAAATTGAACGGCTCAAAGAGATTACATGGAGAGGCGCACAGTTGGAGGGCATCGAATGCGTTTGGCATGATGATTATACCTCAGATTGTCTTTGGAAAGACTACACGGGAAAATCCACAGGATTAATTTATGCAAGAGAATCCTATTTTTCTCTCTGGAAAAAAATAAAAGGTACTGACTCCATTGATCTGAATCAGTGGGTATGGGTCATTAAATTCAAGGTTTTAACTATTAATGGAGTATGCGATGAATAGCGTTGAGTGTGTAAGCAGATTTGCGTGCAATGTGAGGCGGCTGGGGTTGCGTCTGAGCGGGGCGCAGGTGCTGGTAGCATTGGCAAAGGGGATAAGGCGTCACAAGGGTATTGTTACAGATACCGGGTTGCACGGGAATACCGTGACTAATGTGCTGGCGGTGTTGATAGATCAGGGGCTTGTGAAATATGCGAGTGCGCTGAAGCCGAGATTGTACTTGTTGACAGAACGGGGGATGCGGGAGGCGAAGGATTTGATGGATATGAGGAGAGAGGAGGAGAGCAATGGGTAAGGTATCTTCTGTGGAGTTTGACATGGAGGAGGAGATTGCCTGTTTGCGCCGTGATGCTGATTGTTGCAGGGCGCGTGCGTGCTGGATTGAAAGGCAATCTCTGAAGAGAGAAGGAGAGTCGGCACCTCAGATTTTCCGGAATATGGCCGCCCGGTACGAATGGATAGCGGCCCGTCTGGAAGAATTACAAGCACTGAAAGGAAAAAGAAAACCATGAGTCCTGAACGAGTAGCCAAAAAGAAAAAAGCCGTCAAAAAGCAGAACCTGACTGTTGTAGAGAAAGTTGCCCTGAGAAATCCTATCCTCCGCAAGCGGAGAATTCAGGCCCGGATATGGGCGTGCTTGGAAGAAATTGAAAAGAGGGTGCCGAAGTCTCTGGAAGAAGCCGTGGAAATATCCCGGCAATCCCGAAGGTGGCGGAAGCGGCTGGCTCCGTTTACCAAATTGAAAGCAGTGGCAATCCCAACTCACGCCCTGCTGGTGGATTGCTGGGGGAAAGAATGCCTGCTGGGAGCAGGGACGCGGAAGAAAATGGAAGCCCTTATAGACGACTTCGAATCAATCCGGAATGCTGGCTATAAACTGGTTTGCCTGAGTGAACTGGCAAATGGAAAACAGCAGGTGAACAAGATGAAATTTATTCAGGGGAAGGAGGAACAGAACAATGACTGAGCGGGAAAAAGCTTTCGAGAAAGCAAGAAAGATTTGCGAACTTTTCCGACATGGCGTAGATGGAGAAAAGGAGTCTGCAAGAATAGCCTTTGAACGCATCTGCAAGCAATATGACTTTGCGGAAGATGACTTTGATGATGAAGTTATAGGCGAATTTATAGTGCGCTACAAGAACCAGATGGAAATGGAGCTAATTATTCAAATTGCGTCCATGTGTCAGGGGAAACACGGAAGCTACAGTTACCGTCCGTATTCCAAGGAAGTAATAATGAAGCTGTCCCGGAAAGATTATATCAATGCGATGATTCATGTGGATATGCTACTTCCTCATTTTCGGAGTGAGTTTGAACGCGGCATGAAACGGTTCCGGGAAAGAATCAAATTCTGGAGTAGTAATGATGCAATAGATTTCCACGCAGCGGTGCATTGCAGATTGATGCTCCGAAGTGTGAAAGCAGAAATTGCGAAATATCGCAGGAATTTCACCCATGCCTTCATTATCGCCCATAATATTTATCCTCCAGAAAACGCTTCTTATGAGGAGGATGACGAAAATGATTCAGGCCAGAAGTTAATTGGAGAAAGCGACCATAAGAGAAGAGGAGGCCGAACTTCCAATTTTGACGCTTGGAGGCTGGCTGGTTTCATCGAAAAGATGGAAGTGAGGGACAGAGTTACCAATGGAGAGTTACCGGAATGAATACCGAGTATATGATATATCAGCTTAAACAGCATATGGAAGAACAAGGCGGGGAGAAGCATGAACAGGGGATGTATGATCCCTGCCGCCGCTACCGCAAAGGGGACATCGTGCGCGCCCGGTTATACGGGCGCGGGTTCTTATGGGCTAAGGATGGTCAGATTTTCCGCGTGGCGGAAGATGAAAAAGACGGAGATCCTGCTGTGGTCATGGAGACATGCAGTGTTCATACGGGAAAGCCTGTCCACCTTTCCTACGCTGAAATCGAACTGGTCAAGCCCATCGAGGAGAACAGGCCGTTTGAACTGCACGTGGCAGACGCGGTATATAGGATGGTTAACGATCACAAGGTGATGGAGCGGCCTTTTGTAGAGGCTGCCGGACTTCCTAATGGTTGGAATCTGGTTATCCAAATGAAGTTCATCTCTGGAGAAGGCTTCCAGAGCCGACTGGCAAGACCAATGAATAATTGGAATTCATACAGCCTGAACAAGAACGATATGGAAGTAATGTGGCGCGAGGCTGATGGAGAGGAGGCCGCGGAAATTGCAGAACTGGAAAAGAAGCTTGAGGATTGACGATGCCGCGCAGGGAAATCAGAGACTGGTGTCAGGAGGTGGAGATGGATGAATTAAGCTCTACAGGGGAGCGCGTGTACGTTCGGCTGCGGATGGCGGCGGATAGTGCAGGGAGGTTCTACGGAGACGCAGAGTGGGTGCTGAGCAAGTGTTTTTCCTGCCGGGTGCAGTTGAGTGTGGAAGAGGTGGAGAAGGCCCTGTGCGAGCTGGAGGCTGCCGGGATGGTTGTGCGGTATGATGCGGAGGGAGGACGGTATCTGGCGATTACGGAGTGGGGCGTGAGGCAGAGGAGCGAGCCGAGGTTCCCGGCTCCTCCTGTGCGGGTTACGACGGGCGGAGAAGCATTGTCAGACGGTTGTCAGTCAACTGTCAGTCAATTGTCAGACAAGTGTCAGTCAGTTGTCGGACATATGTCAGACAGTTGTCAGACATCCCCCCTCTCCCCCTCTTTCCCCCCCACACCCCCCCTATCTTCCCCCACACCCCCGCACCTATCCGCGCGTGGCCGCGCGCGTGCGGGGGAGGGACGTTTGGGCGGTGATTTGGAGGATTCCGGGGTGAATCATGGGGAGGCTGCGCCTCCGCAAGTGCCTGATTCTGACGAATCAGGAGATGTTTCAGATGGACGCGGCGGTGTGGTAGACGATTTGTTAAATAGTGTTAATGTTTTCAGAGCTAGTGAATTGCCGTTTAAGGATGGCGTAGCCGGGGTGGTGCCAAAAAGGCCGCAGCGGTGTGCAGGGGGGTCTGCTTTCGACGTTCCGGAGAGCGTGGAAGAGGTGTTTGCCGAGATGCGGAACTGTCTGCATTACACGGAGCAGGAGGATGAGCGTGTGAGGGAGTTGGCGACGGATTTTTATGAGCATTACAAGGACGGGCGGACTGCCGGAGGCGGATTGCTGAAGAACTGGAGATACAAGGCGAAGGTTTGGCTGCAAGAGGCGGCGAGGAAGTGGCAGAAGGAGCGGATGCGCGAGGAACAGAAAGGCCGCGGCCATGCAGCAGGTCAGGGCATGAAAGAGGGGATTGTGATTAATGCAGAAGGATTTTGAAATGAATGACGATTTAGATGATTTGATGTCCCGCATTGCGCTCCATGTGAGTGACGAGGCGGCAGAAGAGGAACCTACCATGTTTGACAATGCCGACGTGGTGTTTTCTCGCAAACTGAAACGACTGAAGATGTGGGGATGGCCGGAACAGTATTGCAAGCTGAAGCTTCCGTTTGCATCCGTGGAGGACGTGGATGCGGAACGCAAGGCCGGGATGCTGAGAACTTGGCTGCTGGGGATGGCGGGGAAGGGGATGCTGGCCGTGGTGCTGGGCCTGAGAGGTACGGGCAAGACGTTATCAGCCTGCAAGCTTGCCAGAGATTGCGTATATGAGAGGGCCTGGTATTACAGCGGGGATGGCTTGTACCGGGAACGGCTGGCGAAGATTGGGCTGGGCGGAAGTTTTGAGCGTGATTTTGCCGTGCAGATAGGGCATCGGCGCAAGAGTTTGCTGGTGCTGGATGAGTTTCAGCGAGGCATCGGGTACAAGGGGGAAGGCCGTGATCTGAGTCTGGATTATTTCGAGGAGATGGTTAATGCCAGATACAACGCGGAGGAAGATACCGTTATCGTTGCTAATTGGACGACGGATGATTTCAATCGGTACATGCCGGATAGCGTGAAGGACCGCGTGATGCAACGGAAGCGTGAGAATCGCGGCGGGGTAAGGTGGTGTGATTGGCGGAGCTTCCGGCGTGTGTGAAAGATTTCCCGGAACGGGTGTTCCGGAAAAAACAGAAACAAGAAACATAATAACATAAGACATTATGATTAAGAAAACAGTAAAAAAGAGCGAGGTGGAGAAGAGTGAAGCAACGAATGAAGTTCAGGAAGCTGCTATGTGCGCGGAGGAAGCTGCCATGTGCGCAGAGGGCGGTGGCAAGGGCTGGGAACAGACGAAAGTGGAGGTTGCTTGCTCCGGTCCTGCCGTGGAGAATGGCATTAATGCTTCGGTTGCGGCATGTGTTGGGAGGGTCGGGAAGCCGCAAGCAAAAAGGGGTAAGAGGTTCCACGGTGAACGGCTGAAGCTGCTGGTGGAGGTGTGCGAGAAGTGGTGTCTGTTTGGTCAGCCGTGGAATACGCTGTTTGTCCGTGACGCGCATGCCCTGATTGATTTAGGCTTGCTGGAATATGTTAAGTCTGATAACGGGTATATGCAGGTGAAGCCTACGGAGACGGGCATTGATCGGTACAAGACGATTGTGGCCGGAGTGTTCGGGGTAGAGGTAGAGGCTGCTTGAGGTGGCGGGCGATTGAAGTGTTAATACGTATGTGATGGTTTGAACGGCGGAGGAAGCGGCCATGTGGAGGGCCGCCCGTTCAGACCGTTGCCACAAGACGATGAAGATGTATCGTTTGGTGGCGGCGACGGTGAGAGTGGTGTGTTTTGGCGAGCTGGAGATGATGCCGCTGGATTTTTTGGTATTGATGGCGGTTGGAGAATTGGGGGAAGCGGATTGCAATGGGGTGGTGGAGTGGTGCCGGGCGCGGAATAGCCAGTCCGTGTCCAATGCGCTGGCGAGACTGAAGAAGATGGGATTGTTGGAGGCCATGGGGCAGAGGCCGTGTGTGGCGTATGAGGTGAGTGCAGAGGGGAGGAGAGTGCTGGAAGGCAGGTTCACGAAGATAAAGGAAGGTTAAGGATGCAAGGTAATGAAGAAGTTAAGTGAAAAGGACAGTGAGTTTTGCAAGCTGGTCGTGTGGGATAGTTTTGCTCCTCGGGCGGCTTATGCAGTTGTATGGAATCCCGGCGATGATGCGAGTGCAAGCGTGGGCGCGAGCCGGAAGATGAGAGAGCCGCATATCCAAGCGGAGTTGAAGAGGTTGAGAGAGGAGCTGGATGAGGAGGGTGCCCTGAAGCCAAAGGAGAAGAGGCGGTTTCTGGCGAAGCTGCTGCGCGGGGAGATTGGCGTGGATTTGGGGCTGTTTAACGCTCCTCCTACCTTGCAGGAGTTGATGACTGCGATTAAGATTGATAATGAGATGGCCGGCCACAATGCGCCGTCTGAGGTGAATGTGGGCGGTCCTACTTTGGCGGATGCCATTTTTGGACTGCTGGGGGACCAGAATTTGAAGGTGGGCGGTAGCAGTGAGGAAAGTGCAGATGGAGAGCAATAAGGGGACAGGGAAGCTTTTGCTGCCCGAGGTGATGGATGAGGAGGTGCTGAAGCGGTTTGCTGGCGTGCTGGGGGACAGGGCATGGCGGCTGGATCATTTTTACTGGGTGGAGAGCAAGATGGTGCAGGATGGGAACAAGGTGGTGCGTTTCCGGCGTAACGAGGTGCAGGTGAAACTGCATAACGGGATGTGGCACCGGAACGCGATCCTGAAGAGCCGCCAGATGGGGATCAGCACTTATCTTGCCCTGCTGATTCTGGATTGCCTGTTGTTCATTACAGGGTTCCATGCGGGCGTTGTGGACAAGACGCTGCCGGATGCGCTGCTGAAGCTGGAGAAGATACGGTTTGCCTGGGATCGGCTGGATTGGGTGCCTCCGAATGCTACGGATGAGGATTTGTGGCTGGCGAGGCTGGGAAGGATCATCAAGGAGAGAACTGGCAAATGGGTTAAGGGCCGCTTGGTTCCGGTGTTCGCAAACGACAGGGAGCTAACGTTTGCGAATGGGAGCGATGTGTTTGTGGGAGCCAGTTTGCGAGGAGGCACATTGGATTTGCTGTGGCTGACGGAGTTTGGTTCCACGGCCTGCCATCACCCCGGGAAGGCTGCGGAAATCCTGTCCGGTGCGTTTAATACGGTTTCCAAGGACGGATTTTTATTCAACGAGTCCACACACGAAGGGGGCCGTTCAGGGCTGAATTACGAGATTATGAAGGGGGCGTTGGATTTGACGGGGCAACGGCTATCCAAGGTGCAGTGGAAGTTTTTCTTCTTTCCGTGGTTTGAGGATTCCGGATATACGCTTTCCGGAGAAGGGTACGATGTGCTGGAGGAAGACCGGGAATATTTCGCGGACCTGAAGGAGAAGGGGATTAATTTGAGTCAGGGGCAGATGGTGTGGTACAGCCATATGAAGCAGACTCAGAAGGAGCTGATGAAGCAGGAGTATCCGAGTACGCCGGAGGAGGCGTTGTGGCCACATGTGACGGGGGCGATTTACGGAGCCGCGATGCACAGGCTGAGGGCGCAGGGACGCGTGGGGGTGGCTTTTGCCGTGGAGCCGGGTTATCCTCTTGTGTCGGCATGGGATTTGGGCCTGAACGATAGTACGGCTATTTGGGCGGCTCAGGTGGTAGGGTATGAGGTACGGCTGCTGAAGTTTTACCAGAACAGCGGTTTGGAGATGGCAGAGTATGCCGAGGTGATCCGTGTGTGGGAGCGCGAGATGGGCATGAGTTTTGATGAACATTTATTCCCGCACGACGGGAATAGGAGGAACTGGGGCGGTGATCCGATGTCTTTGTTCAGGAGTACGGGGATAGGTGGACGATTGGTGAGGGTGTCGAGAATTCCGCGCGTATGGATGGGAATTGATGCCGTAAGAACGATGCTGAAGAATGCCGTTTTTCATGAGGACTGCCTGAAAGATTGCCGGGGTGAGGCTGATGTGAAGCTGCTGAGTGGTGTGGACTGCATTGCCGCATACCGCAAGAAGACGGTGTTGGAGAATGGAGTGAGCCATGACGTGCCGGACCATAACGAAGCCTCCCATGGGGCTGACGCATTGAGGACGTTGGGAGAGGCGTTGAAGAAGGGGCTTGTGTCGAAAGTGCAGGGGTTTGCGGATAACTCCGGAGAGTGGGTTGATGGTGAGGATGCTGCCGGGAAGATACGGCGCAGGAGGGGCGGATTGGCTAGGATGGATTGATTTTTTTCGTGAGTTTGTTTCTGATGCTTAGATTGTTGTGTTGGTATATACTCAAATGATTAGATGCGTTATTCTGAAACCATGGTAAGAGTGGGGTATGGGTTTCAAACAGAAGATGAAAAGTGAAGCTCCTCCCGTGCAGGCTCCGAAGGTGGAGACGGTGAGTGCCGGAGAGAGCGAGCATGCCGCTAATCGTAGCTTGCTGGAGAAGGAGCGTAGAAGGCGCGGCAGGGCATCCACCCTGCTTGCGAGTGAGGTTGAGCGGCAGAAGAACGGAGGAGCGGGAGCCAATGGGAAGCGGGAAACGCTGGGATGAGCCGGGCGGATGAGGCTGAAGAGCTGGTGCGCCTGTATGGCGGCCTGAAGCAGCAGCGGGACGAGTTTGGGAAGACGTGGGAGTTTGCCCGCTGGTATTTGCTGCCGAACAGGGTGGATGATCTCAGGCACAGGCCGTCCGATTTTGTGGGCCGGACGCGGAATGGGACTGCCAAGATGTCCTGCGCCCGTCTGGCCGGGGCGCATATGAGCCATATCGTGACAAGCCATGAACCGTGGTTCAAGTGGACTGCACGCCCCGGAGACATACCTGAAGAGAATGAAGATGAAGCTAACGCATGGTATGCGAAGTGTTCCGAGATTGCTTTAACGGAATTGACGAGGAGCAATTTTTATTCCGAGATTCACGAGTGTTTCTTGGACCGCGTGGGGATGGGTACGGGGAGCTTGTATTGCGGGCCGGGGAAGAGCGGGCGTTTGTTGTTCAAGTCAATTTCTCCCGGCCAGTTTTGCGGAGAGCTGGATGAAGAGGGCCGGGTGGTGGTGTTTGTGAGGGAGATGCTGCTGTCTGCGTATGATGTGGTGGATTTGTTTGGCAAGGCTGCTCTGAGTGAGGGCATGGCGGCAGATTATAAGGATGGTGGGGCAGAGATGTATGAGAAGAAGTGGGAAGTGCTGCATGTGGTGCGGCGGGCGAAGGTGCCGAGGATGGGGCGCGGATGGGAGAGTTTTTACGTGGATCAAAAGGGGCAGCGCGTGATGAAGAAGGAGATGGAGTGGGAGATGCCGTATATGGCGACGCGCTGGAAGCAGAACGGAACAAGCTTTTTCGGGTTTGCTCCGTGGCAGGATGTAGAGGGTGAGGTGAGAGGCGTGGAAGAGATTGAGAAGGATTTGGATAAGGCCCGGCGTGTAGCGGTTGATCCCCGTATTCTGGAGTTGGCGAATCATGTGGGCGAGGTGGATTTGCGGGCTGGCGGAAGAACATTGGTTACTCCGCAGGCACTGGAGATTGGTGGAGGAACGTTGTTGCCTAAAGAATGGGCGGATGTCGGGGATGTGGGCCTGTCTTATAAGCAGCTTGCGGATAAGGAGCAGAGGATTAAGGATGCCTTTCTGGTGCCGATGCTGGAGTTGTTTGCGTATGACGATAACAAGAAAGGGTTCCCGACTGCTACGGAGGTGATGGCGCGCGAGAATCAGTATTTGTTGCAGTTTTTCCCGTCTTTCGTCCAGTTTGCTTACGATGTGCAGCCAATGCTGGACAGGATATTCATGGTGCTTTACCGCGCCGATGTTTTCCCGGAACCCCCTGATTGCGTGAAGATGGATGTGATACGGAACGGTGTGAAAGTAGGGGTGGCCCTGAAGAATCCGGGAGTGACGTATAATAACAAGGTGGCGTTGGTGCTGAAGCGGATTGAGAGCGATGCTTTCGTGGCGGCGTTACGGGAGGCGGCGGAGTTTGGAGAGGTGGTGCCCGGATTGCTGGATCATTTGGATATGGATCGCGGGATGAGGGCGCGTGTGCGGTCTCTTGGAGTGTCCGAGTTTACCGTTAGGCCGGAGGAGGATGTGACTGCCATGAGGGAGGCTCAGAACGTGCAGATGTCTAATGAGAATGACCTGAGGCTTAGGCAGGCAGGGGCTGGCATCATGAAGGATGAGGCTGCGGCTGCCAAGCTGGCGGCGGAAGCTCAAAATGGTGTGCAGTGATTAAATGTTAATAGTTAAAATTATGAATTATGATTTGAAGAGAGCGGAAGAACTGCTGAAGGTGACTGAAAGACGGAGGAAGGCGAAGAGGATGGTGCTGCGGAGCGAGGAGGGGAAGGTGTTGCTGGAGTGGATGAAGGAGTTTTTCCAGACGGATTTGCCGTGTTTTCAGGGGGAGAAAGGTGGTTTTGATCCTTTGGATGCGATGAGGAGGGATGCGTACAAGGAAGTGGTGCTGTGGCTGGAAAGGATGCCGGAGGAGAATAATGGAGAGGAGGGCGAGGAGCTGTGAAGAAACGGTACAAGAAGGGGATAGGTAAGGGCGCGGGGAGGTTTGCCGTGGAGGTGGCGGCTTATAGTGGAAATACCGGAAACAGTATTTCCGAACAACAAAACGAAGAAAGAATTATTGATATGACTACAAACAATCAATGCAATCATGTCTCGGAAATTGCCAAGAATTTTTATTATGAATTCAAGGCTGCAAAATCGACCGCAGAAACGGAAGAAGAACCTGCCGTTTTTTGGGATGATCTCACAGCAGCCGAGAAACACGGCTGGTTGTCCGTCGCTGAACAGGCCATCCCGATCATAGCCACACACGCGCTGAATGACGTGAAAGAATATCTCGGTATCAAGGCTTCCGGCGCGTCTGGCTGGTGGAAAAAGGCATTGTACTGGGCCGGGGTGGGTATTTTAGGCGCCGTCCTTGGCGGCTGGGGAATGTCCCTTTCCGGCTGCGGGCATAACGTGGACATGACCCCGGAACGGACTGAGGTGTGCAAGGACGGCTCCTGCCTTGTGGTGGAGCCGGGGCATATCTCCTACAGCCAGGCACAGCCGGAAACGGTTGTTCCTCCCGTCGTAATCAAACAAGATAAGTAAGATGACTGGTTCCCTGACGAGCTGTTCCGTTCTTGGCGCGGCGATGTTGACCGTGGCAAATGCGGTTACTCCATCGCCCTCAATCGACAGTTTGATGACTCCGGCGAGCGTAGTTTCCGTGATGTCGGTTTTCCTTTGGAGGGAGACGAAGAAGAACGAGAAATTGCAGGCGGAGCTGGAGAAGGAGCGGGAAGCTCGCCGGGTAGCCGAGCACAAGTGCAGTTCCTGCCAGTTTGTGGTAGAGGCAAATGAACAGTTTATAAGCAAGAGTAAGTAAATGAAGAAAGTAGCATTGAGTATCGGGCATAGCCCGAAAGATGGTGGATCAGTGAGTACGGACGGGAAGTGGAGCGAGTATAGTTTTTGGCGTGCACATTTGGACCGCGTGAAGGAGGAGCTGGAGAGGCTGGGTCATGTGGCCGTGATCTGTAATCGCTCCGAAGCTGGGGGGACAACTCCGAGTTTTGCGGCCAGAAGGTGTAATGAAATCGGTGCGGATTTGGCAGTAGAGTTTCACTTTAACGGTGCTGATACAGGCATAGGCGGGACGGAAACGTTGCACTGGTACTCTTCCAGAAATGGAAAGAAAGCGGCTAAATTGATACAGGCGGCCATGTGTGAGGTGCTCCGTCTTCCGGACCGTGGATTGAAACCGATACAGTTTAAATGGGAACGCGGGTATTATTATTTCAAGGAAACGGATATGCCTGCCTTAATGTTGGAACCCGCTTTTGCATCCAGCCATGTGACAGATTGTGACAGACTGGAGGAACGTGTTGATGAGTTGTGCGTGGCGGTTGCGAGGGCGATAGACAAGTATTTCAGGGAGTTGTCCGAACATGAAGATTGATACTGTTAAAGGCTGTTCCTACGTAGTTACTTGTACGTGTGCTTGCACTGTTCAGGCTATTATTGATGATGGTTCTCCATTAGTTGTCCTAGAAATAGAGAACCCCGGTCAGTATGTCTTTTTTGCCCACACGGATGCTGTGGAAGTATCTGATGAACATGCGCTGGTAACGCAGGTTTTTAAAGCCGCCGTTCCGGGATCGTCTGCCCGGGGCGGCATCCAGCCGGGAGAAGATGCGGTGTTGAAGAATCTGACGGCGGATTCTGGTACTTTTGCGGGCACAATCAACGCCAACGGCGGCATCAATATCCCGCTGGCTGCCGGGGACGCTACAGATACCACAGCCGTCAGCCGGGCTTATGCCCTGGGGCTGGCCCATGCGGCCATGATGCACCAGACGCGCACCTATTGGGTCACATCCTCCTGCACGGCTACTAATGGAGTGGCAATCAATCATATTGCGCCGGGATGTTACTGCGAGGCCATCTTGGCAGCCAATATCCGGACATCCGTCAAACTGCCGTCTGCTGGTGCGCTCGGGGGCGGCAATTATAGCAAGATAGCGGGGTATTCTTTGCCCATTAAATTTAGTGGGGGGTCTGATGGGAGCGCATTTAAGCTTTCCATGCTTATCGGGGGATCTGGACAATTCAGCGAGTATCCGGATGCGGGCATAGATGATTTTCGGCTCCGCCCTGTGGTCGGCAGTGTGCCGGATATAACGCGGCTGGTTGATGTGACTCTCTATTATGATAATGGCTACAAGGCCCGCGTGCGCGAGCTGATTGGCATCGGCATTCCCAAGAGATATGTGGTACGAACGACGTTATCCGATCTGAATTACGACAGCAACAGCAATCCATGCTCAGCCACCTATCGAGTTGTCATTGCTCAATCCGAAATTGGCTACGGAGACGCCTTGGCCGCCGGAGTGTGGCTGATGATGGGGGGGCTGTCTAATGATACGATTATCAAGCTGGCAGACATCAGGTGCTGGGACACCTACCATGTGCTCTATGCCCCTGTTATTTATCTTGACGCTCAAGCAGGTTTGTATGGAGGGGTTATCAGCGCAGAGTCTCCAACAATCATTAACGGTGTAGGTGGTAATACTTATGTCCGATATGGACTAGAACCCTATCAAAAATCTTGGATTACCAGCGTGACAGAGGAGCCGTACACCGACCCGGAACAACCAACAGCATAAAATATGAATAACGCAGAAATACAGATACGGTTTCCCCTGCCCGGCCAGTGGTACAAATTTACGCTTACCGCTGTGTACTGGGACGCGGAGGGGTACACCCGTACCGACAGCTACACGCAGGACGATATTCCCGCCGACCAAGCCCCGGCCATGCAGGCTGTAGTTGCCGCGCTGGTGGGGCTGGGTGAGGATTGGCAGGCGGCGCAGGTTTGGGCGCGGCTGGAGGATTTCATCAATTTTGACCGGCGCTCTGACGAGCCCACGTCTGTTGAGAGCATCTGGCTGGCCGTCGAGGCCGTCAACCCCCAGGGCGGCCGCCGGATATTCAGAATCGCAGACTATCCGGAATTCGTCATCACGGACCCCGCCGCTGTAAATTTCTTCAAGCATTTCACGGAACGGGGATGAGCGGGTATGAATGGGCGGTGAGGTATGCAGGTGGGCAGGAGAGATTGTGGAATGAGTGCGAACGGGTGCTGGAGTCAGGCGGGGTGGCTGCCATGAGCGGGGATATGGTGTTGCTGGGGTGGCTGGAGGATGGAGGGCGCGTGTTTTACGTGCATTTGGCGATGGGGAGAGTTGAGGCGTTGGTGGAGCTGGCGCGGCAATGTTTGGGAGAGCGGGCGGACGGGGTTGTGCGCGTCCGGTTTGAACGGGGAAGCCGGGCATGGGACCGGGGGATGAGAGAGGTTGCGCTGGTGGAGTTATTAAATATTAAAGACTAGAGATTAAAATATTATGTTTATTGGTAAATTGATTGCAAATGGATTTTTGCGCGCGGAGGCTGGTGACGGGGGCGCAAATGGCGGCGGTGGGTCGGTGAGTCTGATGGCTGGTGCCGGAGATGGAGGAGCTGGTGCCGGAAACGGTGAAGGGGATGGAGGAGAAGGAGATGGCGGCGGCAGTGGCAGTGAGGGAGATGGAGGGATCGGCGCGCCCGGAACGGGAGCCGGGATGAGGTATGATTTGGGGGATGAGGCGGCGATGACGGCATGGCGGGAGGCCCTTGGCATGAATAAGGAGTTTGCCGGAGAAGAGTTTCTTCCTGCGGCTCCGGAAGGTTTGCCGGAGGGGGTATGGGATGCGGAGGCGGTGGAGGTGCTGGGCCGTAAGGCATGGGAGCTGGGGGTGCCTAAGGAGGCGTTTGCGGGGATCGTGAGTGAGTTTGCCGCCCGGAGTGCGGAAGCTCAGAAGGCAGCGCAAGCTGCCGAAGTGGAGCGGGTGGCCGGAGTGGAGACGCAACTGAAGGAAGTCTGGGGCGACCAGTACGGCACGAATATGAAGAGTGCTGTAAGTGCCGTGGAGACGCTGGCAAAGATGGCCGGGATAGGTGGTGATGAAGCGCAGGCGGTGGTAAATGATCCTGTGATCGGCTCTAATCCGGTGATGATCCGGCTGCTGGCTCAGATGGGGGCGATGCTGGGGGATGTGCCTGCCAAGGGGCTGAATAGGTCCGGTGGCGCGGCTGCCGGAGGGAAGGTAGAGGCGGAGCGGATTATGAATGATCCGAGCCATCCTTTGCATGAGGCGTTTATGAATCCGAATCATGCCAATCACAGGTATGCCGACGAGCAGTATAACCGCCTGATGGGACTCTGATGAGTCATTAAAAAATAAAGAAGATTAAAAGTTAACTATTAAATATTATGGCAGTTACAATTAGCGATAATTATCAGGTCAAGTACACGAATAAATGGGGGGTGCTGTTGCAGCAGAAGGTGAGTGCGCTGGAGAATCTGGTGACGGTGGACCGGGAGTGCAAGGGTGAAGTGAAGTTTATCGACCAGTACGGGATTCTTGATTTCAAGGAGAAGACGACGCGCATGGGGAGCACCGTGCTTGATGAGGCCCCTACATTGAGACGTTCCATGCGTCCGCGCATTTTTACGAAGGCCGTGGGGTTTGACGAGTTCGACGGAACGAAGCTGGGTGATCTGGACGTTCCGGTGAGCAAGACTCTGGAAGGGCTGAGGAGTGCGGCCAACCGCAGGATGGATGATGTGATGATTACCGCCTTCCTCGGCCAGAATTTCATTGGTAAGGATGGTACGGATGCGGTGGAGTTTCCTGCGGACCGGATTATTGCGAAGGATTTCGTAGAATCCGGCACCAAGGCTGCAAGCGGGCTGACGCTGGCGAAGCTGCGCCGCACGTTGCAGATGTTCCAAGAGGCGGAGGCTTGGACGGAGGATAGTTCCGCAACCGGGGACCAGCTTGTGTTTGCCTGTTCTTCCGCTCAGATTCTCAATCTGCTGAGCACGACGGAGGTTACTTCATACGATTATAATAGCGTCAAGGCTCTGGTGGATGGGAAGGTGGATACGTTCATGGGGTTCAAGTTCGTCAGAACGGAACTGCTGCCCCGGACGGATGGCGTGAGGGAGTGCCTTGCATGGGTGAAGAGCCGTGCGCAGTTTGGGCTGTGGAATGATTTCAAGGTGAAGATTTCCGTGCGGGATGATTTGGATGAGGCGTTGCAGATCCGCGCGAAGTTTGCCTGCGGGGCGACGCGTCTGGAAGAGAAGGGGTTTGTGAAGGTGTTGTGCGCACAGTAAGGAGTAGATAAGAGTTAACAGGCAATATTTATTGCCGTGGAGTGATGGGGGGCGGTCTGCGGGCTGCCCCCCGTTTTCACAATAAGAAAGTTTTTTGAGAATGAAACAGTTGGATGTAGTTAATTTTGCCCTTGCCAAGCTGGGGAAGGCCCCGGTAGCGGGGCTGGACGATGAGGAAGTGGGTGCTGTGCTGAGTGCCATGTGGCCGAATGCCGTGGAGTATCTGGTGCAGGAAGTGAAGCCTGTGTGGGCGAAGAGGGTGGCACGGTTGGAAGGCGAAGAGGATTTGCGGTTGCCTGGGTTTGTGCGGAGTGAGGCGTTGCCGGAGGGCTGCGTGGATGTTGTGGACGTGGAGGGCGCGGGATGGTGCGTGTTTGAAGGAAGGTTGTTCTGGAGCGGGGAAGCCGGGCAAGTGACCGTGATTTATTTGGTGCGCCCGGATGATGCCGCCCATGAGTGGTGCTGTGCGGACGGGGAGTTGCTGGCGGCCAAGTTGGCGTGCCTGTGCGCGTTCCCTGTTACTGGCCGGGGAGAGTTGGAGGGCAAGCTGGCCGGGGATGTGGCGCGGCTGGAAATGAGGGCGCAGTACCGGGCGCGGTTGCAGGATATGGGGCGGGGAGGGAAACATGAAAGCGTTTCACCTTGGGGAAGGAGGGGGATTGTATGAGCGGGATGAGAGCTTTTACGAGCGGAGAGTGGAACAGGATGGGGGATGTGCGTTATGATGTAGAAGGGTATGACCGGAGTGCACGTTGTATTCAGAATTTTCTGGTTCATACGTTTGGCGGGCTGATGCGCCGTCCGGGATCAGAGCATATGTGCCTTGTTAATAGCGATGAGTATTGCGTGAATGGCGACTACGCATGCGGGAGGGTGAGGCTGATGGGGATGGATGTGAGTGATGAGCGGCGGTACATGGTGGTGTTCGGCGGCGGTTTTGTAGAAGTACGCAGGCTGGATGGGAGTTTGGCCGCGAGGCTGGAGAGTCCGTGGACGGAGCAGGATTTACCGGATTTGAGGTGGGTGCAGTGTAATGACGTAGTGTGGGTGGTGTGCGGGAGGGTGGCTCCTCAGCGGCTGGAGAGGCATGGCGATACTGATTGGAGGCTGGTGGTGATGGAGTTTGACAGGAGCCCGAGAGAGTTTGCCATTTCCAAGGATGGGGAGGTGTGGGTACAGCGTGATGCGGATGGGTTTATGCTTGGTTCCGACCGCCATTTGTTCCGCTCAGAGGAGTTTGGGACGAGCTTGCTTTATACTCAGCACATGCCGGAGAAGGTGGTGGTGGCGCAGACGCACGCGGCATTGACCAGTACGGATAATCCGCCTGTGGCTGTACCGGATTTGGCGGCGGCAGGAACGATTATTCCGGCGGGGCAGGAGTTGTGGACGTTGAGCGGTGATGTGCGTACCACATGGACATGTTTCAAGCAATATCACGGACGGACGGATTACAAGGGGAGCAAGAGTCTGGCTGATTATCCGGAGTTTTTCTTTCCCGGCTGGGTGGTGAGTCGGTTCGGAAGCGGGTATAACAGCATGAAGGAGTGGTGGGACAGTTCCGGAAAGGGGCCGCAGAGGGCTTTTATTTGCCACGAGGGGCCGTGGACGTTGAAGACTTATGGCAATGCAGACCAGCGGTGGCAGGGCGAGTTTCAGCTAATGGGGATGGATGCTGAAGGTGAGAGTTTAAATCCGCTGAAGTTTGAGGTGCTGCACAAGTTCTGGTCATGGGACGGGGATTACCGTAATTATGAGTTCAGCGGCACGTGTGAGCGTCCTACCCGTTTGCAGTTGCGGGTGATGAAGTACAAGCCAGCTGCGGCTGTGTGGGGCAGTCATGAATTGAGGTTGAACGCGTGGGATTACGAAGCGGAAGGGGTGGTGGCCGGGGTTGGCAATTATGAGGAGGAGGTGTGGGGGAAGGTGCTGGAACTGGATGGGGAGAGGTTGCTGCTGGCTGGCAAGGCTCATTCCCGGTGTTATGTGTATGACCGGGTGAATGGAGGAGGCCGGGGAGTAGGGGTGGAGCGGGATGGAGGATGCGGCTGGGTAGGTGGGTGCGTCCTGAATGATGGGAGGGTGTTTTTGACCAGTGGCGGGGCAAGGTGTTGTGTGCTGGATGTGGAGAGCGGGGAGGAGAGTGAGGTGCTGCTGGAGGGAGTGGGGGATGATTATTTTGGCGATGCGGTGTTGATGGATGATGGATGCGTGCTGCTGACTCCGTATTTGACGACTGCTTTTTATGTGTATGATCCTGCGGCTGGGAGTCTGGTTAAGGTGGCGCATTCCGGGTTGGCGATTGGGAGCGGGAATTACCGGAGAGCGGCTGTGGTGGATGGTGGGCGGGTGTTGCTGTGTGCCGCCAAGAATGGCGTGGCGTGCGCGGTGTACGATCCTGCGGCGAAGAGTTTGGCCGCCTGCACGACGACCGGAGATAAGAAAGCTGTCTGGCATGTTACTCCTTTACGGGATGGCCGGGCCGTGCTGCTGTGCGGCCCTAGTGCGGCGGATGTAGCCGATGGAGCATATGCGACGGGGCAGGTGTATTTGTATGAGGCCGGGAAGGTGGGGCTGAAGATTAATGCGCTTTTGGGACCTTCCGGCTGTGTGGAGAGGGATGACGGGTGTGTTGTCGTGTTGTGCTGGGGATTGTCTGGATGGAGCGAGCTTGTATGGGATTTGGAGGAGACGACAACGAGGGCTTTTGGTGTGACGGCGGACGGCTATTGGCCGAAGAAGTGGAAGTGGTGCGGGTGGCGGAATGGGGGGATGGATATGGTGAATTATTTGTCCGGTGCAGTGGGGAGGGGCGTTGAGCAATCCTGGACGGCGGCAAATATGGAAGGGATGAAGTGGAGGGTACTGAGGCTGAGTTATAAGACGTATGGGGGTGCCGGGTTGCCGTATGATAGGGCAGTAACGGATGTGTGGAGCAGGGGGATGTTCGGAGGCGGGAACGGCTGGCCGAGTGCAGTAGCGATGCACCAAGGGCGGTTGTGGCTGGCCGGGACGGCGGCTAATCCTCAGACGGTGTGGGGTAGCGTGGTGGATGATTATGCTAATTTCAAGTTGGGAGATAGTGATGATGATGCGATACAGGTGACTCTGGCGGCCAAGGATAGCCACAGGATCGTGTGGATGGAAAGCGTGAATGATTTGCTGATTGGTTCCACGGCGCAAATCTGGCGGCTGAGTGGCGGGGAGGGCGGCGTGGTGACTCCGGATTTTTGCCGGGCAAGCGTGCAGTTAAGGGTGGGGAGTAGCCGGGTGGATGCAGAGGCGACGGATGGGGGGTGCGTGTTTGTCCAGAGGGGAGGGCTGCGTGTGAAGGAGCTGGGGTATAGTTTTGAGGCTGACGGGTACAGGGCTGCCGACACGACGACGTTTGCAGAACATGTAGGGGGGCCGGGCGGGTTTGTGGGGTTGGCGGTGCAGCGTGTGCCGGAGGTGCGGATTTGGGGGGTGCGGGCTGACGGCGGGCTGGCTGTGCTGACGTATAATGCGGAGCAGCGGGTGTGCGCGTGGACGCGGCAGGTGCTGGGTGGCGGCGGGAATGTGCTGAGCGTGGCCGTGATGGATGGAGTGGATGCGGATGAGATATGGATGGCCGTGGATCATGACGGACAGGTGTGTTTGGAGAGGATCGTAGAAGGATGCGGCGTGTTCCGTGACGGCTGGGAGCGGAATGGGTATACGGGGATGCCTTATGAGTCTGTACTGGTTACAAATGGGCTTGCATTTGAACGTGGTGCGGGGGTAAAGTCTGGTAGTGTGAGCGTGCGTGCGCGGTTTGTCGCGAGCGTGGCGGCTGGGGTGCGTGCAGGGTTTTGCGGTCAGTTGACGGAGTTGAGCAAGAGCCGGGGTGGTGTGCTGGATGGCTGGCATGATTTAACGGTTCCGGGGGTGTGGAGTGATGAGCTGGTGTTTGAGTTGCGGTGTGCCGGAGATGGCGATGTACGGTTTCTAGGTATGGATGTGCAGTTTTCAAAGTAGAAGAATTTTTTAATTATGGAATGGTTTCAATTAGGTATGGCTGGTCTTCAGGGTGTTGCTGGCGCATTTCGCGGCAGTGCCGAGAGGATGGCCGGACAGCAGGCGCGGAAAACGGCGTATTATAATGCGGCGCAACTGGACAGGGAGGCTCAGGAGTTGGGAGCCGAGGGTGCGGAGAATCAGATGCGGATGCGGGCGATGCAGGGCGTGGCCGTGGGACAGGTTGCCGCCCGTACTGCCGCAAGCGGGGTGGAGAGGAGCGGGAGTGCGTTGGGAGCGGAGGCAAAAGTGGCGACAAGGTTTGAACAGGAAGTGAACGACCTTGCGGCACGGAGTTTGCAGCGTACTTCCGCCATGCGGGAACAGGCGCAGATGACGCGATGGCAGGGCAGGCAGGCGGCCAGTGCAGGGAAGGTGTCCGGATTCGGGAGTTTGTTGAGCGGCGTGTTGCAGGGCGGCGTAACGGCTTTTAACGCTTTCAAGTAATGGATAAATTTTCTTTGTTGAGCGGGTTTCACGATCCTGTGCTGGCCGATACGGGAGCCGCGACGGCTCCGGCGCGGGCTGTGGCGGAGGTGGCCGGGGAGATTGGAGCCGGAGCGCGGTTGCTGGCGCGGGAGGATGAAGAACGGGCGCGGTTGCAGGAGAAGGCGGACAGGATGGATGATGTGGGGAGTTTTGAAGATGTGAAGACATTGATGGAAGAAGCGGTGGGTGCCTGGGATAATAGCGAGCTGGCGGGAGGGAATAAGCCGGGACGGGAGGCGCGCTGGAGTGCGCTGGTGAGCAAGAGGCTGGGGCCGATGTTCCGGAAAGTGAAATTCAAGACTCCGGAGGTGAAGGAGCGGGCGCGGCTGTGGTATAATGAGTTTACGTCAACTGGCCGTATTGATGCCGGGCGCAAGGAGTTGCTGGCGAGTAAGGAGCGGGCTGGGAAGTCTTTCAAGGCGCGGTATAATTTTTGCCTGAAGGGCGGGGATTACAATGGGGCGCGGGAGGCTGTGGCGACGGCGGGCGGAGAGAGTTTACTGGAGCCGGAGGAACAGGATTTGATGGTTCAGGAGGTGGATTTCAAGGAGACGGATAACCGGGTGCAAGAGGCGATTCAGAAAGATCCGTTTTATGGGTTGGAGAAGTTGGAGAAGGAGGGCGGATTGAATGCCGTGAAGGGGAGGCCGGATATTATGGACGAGTTCCGGCGCAAGGCTGAGACCGCAAGGCGGAAGGCTCAGGCCGGGGTGGCTCAGGGGTATGTGATGGATGCGTTTGAGGGCCGGGAGTTCCGGGAAAATGATTTGCAGAAGGATGTGAAGGAGGGGCGCGTGGGCGTGGATGATGCGATGAGTTTGCGCGGGGCTGAAGAACGACGGAGGAAGGCTGTGGAGAAGATGGGGAAGGAGGCTGCGGAGCTATACACGAGTCCGGAGGATTATATGCGTGTGGACGGCATGTTGCGGGGATTTGAGCCTGAAATGGATGTTGACGGGACGATGTATGCGGAGGTGGAGAGGGAGATTGCCACGTCCATGATTTCCAAGACGACTAAGGAGAGGATGATGGCTGAGCTGAAGGATTTGGCCGTGGGGAATGTGCCCGCACGGTTCCGGGGGGCGGCCAAGGAGGCGGCGAACGTGGTTGAGGGGATGGTGGATGGGGAGGTGTTCGGGAAATGGAAAGAGACGCAGAAGGAGGGAGATTTTGCCGGGTATGAGAGGTCTATGGCGGCTGCCTATCAAGTAAGGCAGGGGTTGGAGAAATGGGTGCAGGATAATCCGGGGGCAAGCCGCGAAGAGATTCGGGCGCAGGCGGAGAGGCTGGCTGCGGATGGTGCAGGGGTGAAGGTGTCAGGCCGTATTCATGTGCCGGATGTGGCGGCTCCTGAGCCTGATGTGGAGCCGAAGGTGAAGAGTGTTGGCGCGGGTGAGGTGCTGGACGAGTTGGGCGTGGATGTGAATACTCAGGGTAATGCTGCGCTGCTGCCTCCGCTGGATGGGATTTGGGGGGACGAGGGGGCGAACCGGGAGGGATGGAAGAAGGTGCTGGATGGCGTGAAGATGAAGGGTAAGGATTTGGGGCAGTGCCATGCTGCCGTATTCAAGGTTTTAAACGTTCAGGCCGCTAAGGATGTAGCGGCATTGAAGCGGATGGTGGAAGAGAGATGGGCGTGGGAGAATGGCGAGAAGTGAGGTTAATAGTTAATCATTAATAGTTAAAAGTTTTTTTATGTTTGGAGATGATATTTCACAGGTAGCGGCTCAGGCGAGAGAGTTCGAGCGTAGCGGGAAGAGGGACAAGTTTTTGGATGAGAGCGCGAATGCAGCTTATAACGACGGGGAAGACCGTCAGTTGTTCCCGGTAGAGATTGATCCGGCGATGGATCGTTATTTGCGCCAGAAGGGGGAGGTTTGGCAGGCTGACGCTTTCCGGAGCTGGCAACGGGGGAAGAAGATTGCCGCCGATTTGAGGAAGGGCGGGGATGATCCGATGAGAACGGAGAAGGAGAGGGTGCTGGGTGAGGAGAGGGCGAAGGTGCAGGAGTATATTAATGAGAGGACAAGGCGCGGCATGCCTTTGTTCCCTGATGCTTTGGCGTTTAAGAGTGCTCAGGAGGATGAGGCGGAGTACGCGCGGCGAAAGGAAAAGGTGGATTGGCACCGGAGCGTGTTCAACGGAGATTTGACGAAGGTGCCGGAGCGCGTGAAGAAGGAGTTTGAGGCGCAGTTTTTCCCGGATAATGAGCTGGGAGATGAGTTGCGGGCGCGGTCGCTGGTGCTGGGATGGGCGTTGGATGAGGGGGGATATACCGAGCACCAGGTATCGGCACGGAACGGGGTGCCGTTGCTGGAGCAGATGGCGATACGGCTGAAGGAGCAGGGGGAGCAGATTGATTTTAACAAGCCGGGGCTGACGGTGTACAGGTTTCTCAGCAAGCGGGCGCAGGAGGATGCTCAGGCTGACGAGCGACTGAAGGGGGCTGCCGAGAGCGTGAGGCAGGCAGTGCTGACGGGCGGGGACGGGCAGAAGGCGTTGTGGGAGCAGCGGGGAAGTTTGGGGGAAGAGATGTATAAGAAGGTGGGGAATACGCTGCGATGGGTGAAGGCGGATGCGGAGCGGACGAGGCGGGAGCTGGAGCCGATATTGCCGCGCGTGATGGAGGGGCTGGAGTGGGCCGTGAAGTATGCTGACGGGACGGCGAACCGGATTTTCCAGCAGGAGGGAATGGCTTCGATCCACGCTGCGCTGAAGGCGATGGATGGTCTTACGGATGCTCAGATGGATGCTCTGGCCGAGGTGGTGCAGCGCAAGGGCGGGAATGAGAATGGGTATGTGATGAATGCGGTGAAGGCCGGGAACCGTGGCTGGGAAGATTTAGGCAATGGAATCAGGTCTTTATTGCGTGGCGGTATTGCCGCACAGTTGGATGCGGGCGGGAAGGTGAAGGAGTTGTTTGGCGGGGATGGGTCTGCCCTGAAGGCTGACGCGAAGGCGGTGGATGAGTATGGCCGGAGGCTGGATTCTTTTCTTGCTATGGCACAGGGGACGTACAGGCCGATTAACAAGCCGGAGTACGGGTGGTTTGGGAATGGGGTGCTGAGCGCGGTGCGGTCCGTGCCGATTACGGCATTGAGTTTTTCCGGCGTGGGTGCCGGAGTGGCGGCGATGTCTTATGCCGGGGATAGTTACAGCAAGGCCGTACAGGAGCGTCCGGATGGCGGCAGGCTGGCGAGGCTGGGCGGCGCGGCGGCGAGCGGTGCGGTGCAGGGCGCGCTGGACCGGGCGGGGGCGATTGTGGCGAAGGGGGTGATGGGGTTGAGGTCCGGGAGCGTGTTTGTGGATAAGTGGATGAGCAAGTTGAATCTGAGCCGTCAGGCAATGAAGATGAAGAGTTCCGCCCTGCGGGCGGGGGCGCGTTCCGGCGTGGCTGGGGGGATGGTGCTGGCGGAAGAGGGTGTAACGGAAAAGTTACAGGATTTGGCCGATCCGGTGATGCAGAGTTTGGCTTCCGTGATGGCCGGGGAGGCTCCCGGTATTGATTGGGGCAGGTTTTGGAAAGATTTTACGGACCGTGACCAGAATATGGAGTTGTTTGGTTCCGTGCTGGCGTTTGCGCTGGTGGGGGCCGGGGCGCGGTTTACGGCTGAGGCCGGGATGCAGCGGCAGTTGAGCCGGGAGTATGGGAAGCTGAAGCGGACGTTTGGTTTCAGCGATTCCCTGCTTGCCCGGATGCGTGCGGAGGAGAGTGACGTGGCGCGGTACGCGATGATGCAGGATGGGATTCAGGATTTCATGCGCCGGAATTACGGGCAGGATGTGGACGGCGTGAAGGTGGGGCTGGGGGACAGGGACGGGATGAGGAAGCTGGCTGCCCGCGGCGGGGTGAGGACGATGGATGTGGTGGCCGCCGCTGAAGCGCACGCGGCGGAGACGGCGCGAGGGGTGGATGAGGTGCGTGTGGATGGCGCGGAGGTGCAGGATGGGAAGGGTGCTGTGGTGGATGCGAAGGGGCCGGAGAGCGGCGGCGTGAGCGAGGTGGGGAGTGGGCCTGTGCTGAGTTTTGAGCACGGCCCGGTGCCGGAACGCAAGGGGAGAAAGCAAGTGAATGAGGCGGAGGCGATGAGGCAGTATGTGGAGGATGTGAATGAGCAGTTGAAGGAGTTTGGGGCGAGTCCGATCCGCGAGGAGAGGAATGAGTTTACGGAGGAGATGCAGTATGTGGTGGAGCTGGGGGACAGGCCGGAGTTTTATGATACGTATGATGATGCGTATGAGGCCGTGCTGCGGCATTTGGAGGCGCGGGAGGATGAGGTGGTGGAGGGGCTGAAGAGCGGCCTGAGACAATACCGGGACAAGGGAGAGGGGTATGTGGGGAGGGTGCAGGATGAGGCGAATGAGGAGATGATGCAGCATTTGAGCGATGTGGGGCAGGATGGGAGGATGAGTTTTGACCGGAGTAAGATGAGTGTGCCGATGACGTTGGCACAGTTGAAGACGCAGGGTGATTCCGTTCGTAAGTCTGCCGAGGGACGGGAGAGGATTTATGCGGCGCAGATGGGTGAGCTGGCCGGAGTGGACGCTTCCAAGTTACGTATTTACGGAACAAATGTGGGGAAGGAGTTTGAGAACGGACGGTATGAAGTGGTGAGCAGGTTGTACCGGGGGGCTAATCCGTTTGACGTATATGAAGAGTGGACGGAGGGGATGACGAAGGTGTTGATTAAGGATAATGAGTGGACGGTGGCGGAGTTTGAGGATGAGCTGAAGCGGCTGGAGGTTGCGACGGGCGAGCGGTTTCTTGCGACGGGAGAGGGAGTGGATAGTTTGCAGGCGGTGTGCGAAGGGGTGAGCAGGGCGGCCCGTGCTCATTTGATGGGGCATATTTCCGATGAGCGGCTGCCGGATAAGTTGCGGCGGTGGTTTAAGATGTTCGCTCTGTTGTTTGCCAAGTATTTTGAGTTTGCACAGGATTTGATGCTGGCGAAGAAGATGTTGGGAGCGGACGTGCAGGGGAAGATGAGCGAGAAGTTCCGCCGCTTGTTGAATGATTTTGCCGGGTTTGACGAGGAGGCAATTGCGGAGCGCGCGAGGAGGGAGGAGCAGGCACAGATTGAGGCGGAGGCGATGGGGGATGTGCCGGAGATTGGAGATTGGGTGGCCGGGAGGCTGCCGCGCCCGAAGACGGCGGCTGAGGCCGGGTCCGATTTAACCGGGGAGCTGCAACGGATTTATGATGCACTGACGACGACGCGGACGGCCAAGGGGCGCAGGAAGAAGGATGGAACGCTGGGGAAGGGGTTTGAGCAGCGGGTGGTGGCCCGTGCGGAGCAGTTTTTCAGCAGGGATGGTGGGAGTGTTTCCGATGTGCTGGAGGCGGCGAATGAGGCCGGGTTTGATTTTGCGGATTCCGGCGATTTGTTGAGTGCCGTGTATGATAGCGTGGTGTACGGGTATAAGCGGTATGCGGCGCGCGGGGAGGGGCAGGAGGTGAGCTTCAGCATGGGGGACCGGGTGAGGCGCGTTCCTGTAACAGAAGCCCGGCGTGTGGCGGCGGCTTTTCATCAAGTTGAAGGGATGAAGCCTGTTGCTGCGGATGTGCCGGAGGCGTATGCTGCCAATCTGAAGGATGCCCTGCGCGCAATCCGCGAACGGTATAGAGTGCTACAGAAGGAGACTCTGGAGCAGGGGTATGCGCTGGTGATGGGGGATGGGAAGCAGGTGCAGGTGGGCGGCAAGGGCTGGAAGGAGGTGAAGCAGCATGCAGCCGACAGGCGGGTGCTGGCTGCGCTGGCCGTGTTGCCGGAGTTGGCAAGGCATGCCGAGTTTATTCATTCAGCAGAAAATGTAGAGCCTGATAAGAAGCGTAATATTCAGAGGTTTCATTATTATCTGGCAAAGGCGAATTTTCCGCAAACGGGAGAGCATCCGGAAGGAGAAGCGTATGTGAATATGGTGGTGGCAGAGGATGCCAAAGGAAATTTATTTTATGATCTGGACGCTTCTTCCGTGGAAGAGGTGAATGAAAATAGGGAGGTTTCCGAGGTTCTGCATCGGTCCCGCGTACCAAACACGGGCGAGGCAGAAGATGGAACCTCCCACAAAGGCAGAATACAATCCCTGAAGGAGTTTGTCAATTATGTTGACAGAGATTTGGCTGGACAAGGCGGGGAGGGGCGTGAGGTGAGTGTGCAGGAGGTGGAGGATCAGGGAGGGTTTGATGAGAATGGGGTGCTGGCGGCGGAGAATGCGGTGGTGGTGAAACCGGAGGGGGATTTGTCCATGTCTATCCGTGTGTTGCATGCTTCTCCTCATTCTTTTCGGAAGTTTTCTACGGATTTCATGGGTGAAGGAGAGGGGGCAGAGGCGTATGGATGGGGATTGTATTTTGCAGAGAATCAGGAAGTAAACAAAGCCTACATGAACCAGTTTGCGCAGGATGTGGCGACATGGAGGTTTAAGGATTTGGAGGCTTCCAACGTGGATGATATGGCACGAGGATTACGCGATAGAATCAAACTTCCGGAGAATGTTAGTCGTGTAGCTATGGATGGTGCACTAGATACGGTGTATGCCGTTCTTGGCGATTTATCTGATGCCAGAGGAGACAAGAAGAAGATAGATGCCATTAAGGATAAATTGAGGGAGGATATACGCGTCAATGAGAATTATACGAAAAATTACCCCGATACGAAAAACCTGAACGATGCAGAAAATGTAGTTTGTCAGTTTTTGGTTGACCATCTGGATGAAATAGAAGTTGCCGCTGGCAGTCCGTCCAACTATCGGGTAGAACTGAATGTTGATGAGGGTAGTTTGCTGGGCTGGGATTATGTGGATGATGATGTTTGTGCATTGTTGAAGGCTTCCCCCGTGGAGGCAGTGAGGGATGCTTTTGCGTACGCAAAGATCTCGGCGGGTTACCGGGGCGAAAACGTGAGCGGCAAGGGCGTTTATGTTGTGCTGCTTGAGACTTTTTGGGAGGGGGATGAGGCGAGGGTGGCGGCGAAGAAGGCGGCTAGCGAGGCTTTGCTTGCCAGCGGAATCAAGGGCATCAGGTATGCTGACGGTTTTTCCCGCGGGAAGGCGTGGTCGGAACAGACATATAATTATGTGATTTTTGACGGTAACGATATTAAGATTACGGCGTTTGCGGATGAGAGCACCGGGGGAGAGTGGGAGGATTATGTGGATGAGTCTGCGACGTTTTCCATTGGCAACAGAAAGCGGCAGATTGTGGAGGCTGCGAAGGAAGCGGGAACTTATATGATGGCTCCAAACGGGGAGCCTACTAATCTTTCAGAGGATCAGTGGGTTCAGGTGAGAACACCGGAATTTAAGCGGTGGTTTGGGGATTGGGAGCATGATTCGCAGAATGCTTCCAAGGTGCTGGACGAGAATGGCGAGCCGTTAGTGGTGTATCATTGCACGGACTACAATGGAAACATACTGAGAACGACCAACGACAATGGAATAGGTGCTCTTCATTTTTATACAAGTAATCGAAACGGGAAACCCGCGGAATCTCAAAAGTACTACGGGAGAAGAGAAATTGCGTCATTTTTGAATCTTCGGAATCCGAAAATCATTAATGCTCAAGGTAGCCTCTACGATAATATTCCGTATAACGGAGGAAGTTACGATACATACGGAATTGCGGCGGATGCAAGGAAACTTGGATTCGATAGCGTCATTATTAACAATGTGAGAGAGTTCGGAGGAACGGATATTGGTACTGATTGGCTGGCCTTCAACCCTACCCAAATTAAATCCTCCACGGATAACCGGGGGACGTTTGACGGCGAGAATCCGGATATTACATTCTCTGTCAGGGCACTTAGAGCACTTGACCGGGAGTATTTGGAAGCCGTTGAGAAGGGCGACATGGAAAAAGCCCAGCGCATGGTGAATGAGTTTGCCAAAGAAAAAGGCTATCTGACAGGGGACGAGGAGTGGAAAGATATGCACAGGGCTCCTAATTCCAAAGGGGCATCATCCGCTGAAGAGAGAGGCAAGAATGGTGACGATCTCAGCATGCTTGATATGGCGAAAGGGGTGATGAATGTTCCGAAGGATTTCTGGACACATCCCGAATGGTATGGAAATAACGAACCTACTCATTCGGATTCGTTTTATAAAGTCAGAAGATTAATAGAACGTGCAAAGAAATATTTGGACGGACCTAAAAAAAGTGTACACAGTATTCCCGGAATGACGGTATATAGAGCCGTTCCGAAGGATATTAAAGAAGGAACTCCACGCAATGCTGACTGGGTAACTCCATCCAGGGAGTATGCTCAGGAGCATGGCAATTCAAGATTCGGAGCCGGGAAGTATTCGATTCAACGTATTTTTGCCAGAGCCGATCAGCTCTGGTGGGATAGTAATGATGTAAACGAGTTGGGGTATGATAACGGGAATAATTACGCCTATCAGAATACGAAGAATAACCGTAAGCTGTTGGACCCTGTTACTTATGAAGTGATTGAAGTAAGGGATGAGAATGGAGAGCACGAAGGGTATGATCTTGGGGAATGGGACAGTGAAAAAATGAATTATATTAAGATTCCCTACCGATTTAATTATGAGAAGAGGATTGTTCCTCTTTCCAAGAGATTTAATTCAAGGAATTTCGATGAATCTTTTGCCATGCGGATGATGCGTGGCGGGCAGAGTGTGTGGGATTATCTGGCAGGGGTACAGGGGCAGGCTTTTGAGCAAGAAGCAAGGTTGTATGATGCGATGCGGAAACGGCTGGAGAGTGCGCTACAAGTGAACGGGTTTACGAGGGATGGAGTGTATAAGGATGAGAAAGGGAAAGATGATGAGGCTGTGAGAGAGCGGATGCTGGCTGTGATGGCCGTATGTGATGCCGTGGTGACGGAGTTGCCGAGGGACGTGCGCGGAGGGATCAGGCCGGAGGTTGTTGCTTCCTATCGGGAGGAGGTGATGGAGAAGAAGACGTGGAGGGGGCGGATGAATGCGCTGATGCGTATGGTGAAGTATGTGGATTGGCATATTGTGAATGAAGGGGTGAAGAGCCGATTTAAGGAGTTTGAACGGTTCCGGCGATGGGCGGCGGCAAGCGTGGGAGAGAACCGGGTGCGGCGCGGAAAAATGAATGCGGAGATTCAGAAGCGGCTGGATATGGTGGAGAGGGCGTTGGAGCTGGATGCGGATGAGTTGGAAACGGCGAAGAATACGGCTGAGAAGGTGGTAGAGGAGAAGGCATTGATTGGTGGGGCTGAGTATGATGAGGCGGTGGAGTGGGTGCGTGCGCTGGATGCGTTTGGCGGGTTGTATGAGAGGAATATGCACGGGCGGCTGACGGCTGATTTGGAAAGAGTGCAGGCCGCGCTGGATTCCTTGAAGGAGATGTATGCTGCCGGGAGGCTGGCGAATGAGGCTTTTTGGGAGGATCGGCGTGAGCGTATTGCGGATTTACTGGATGAGGCCGGGAAGGGATTGGGCCGTGAACAGCCGGTTATCGTGAACGAGAGGACTGGCGCGGCGAAGCATGATGTGGGGGTGAGGAAGAGTGCGCGGAATTTGATGCGCGGTTTTTTGAGTTTTGAGAATTTGATGGAGGATGTGTTTGGAGAAGGGAAGGTGACGGAGTTTTTTGCGGAGGGTGTGCGGAAGGCGCGGCTGGAGTTTAATGATGTGAGGCAGAAGAGGGTGCTGAGGTATTACGGTGCCTTGTACCGGATTGCGAGGCCGGAGGAGTTTCTGAAGCGGGCGGATCGGAAGGTGGATGGACAAATGAAGCTGGGAGTGAGACGTGTGGTGGACGGCATGCTGAAGGATTTGAGCGAGAACCGGGCTTGGGGGATTGAGGTGAAGATGCCGGGCGAGTTTAGGAGTGAGCGCATTCGTATTGAAGAGGCACGGGCGATTGCGGAGGGTAAGATGGATGCAGAGCAAATGCCGAAGTGGGCGAGGAATCAGAAGGCGATGGATGCCCTGAAGATGGCGTTAAGCGAGATTCCGGCGAAGAGCAGGAAGGAGTTTGTGAAGTTTTCATGGCTGGAACAGGGTGCGGAGCTGGTGGAGATGGAGATGAGCGATTTGGAGGCGGCGTATTTGCTCCAGATGTCCGCGATGCCGGAGTATGAGGATAATCTGGAGGCGTTGGGTTTTGATGCGGCGGCGATTGGGAAAGTTAGGGATCATATTGACGTGCGGGCTTTGCGGGTGGCGGAGTATTTAGGGGAAGAGTATGAGCGGGGATATAAGGAGTATAATGAGGTATACAGGAGGTTGTTTGGATGCGATATGCCTAAAGTGCAGAATTATGCGCCGGGGTTTTTCGTGACAGATAATGCCGCTGAAGCCGTCGATCCGATGGAGTCCAGAGGAAGCGGATGGCTGAGTGTGGGGAGCATTAAGATGCGCCGGAAGCATTATGCTCTGCCGCGTGTGGTGAGCTGCGTTAATGCGTATTGGGCGCATAGTATGCAGATGGACCATTGGGCGAGTTTTGCGGAGATTATGAGGGATATGAAGGCAGTGCTGCTGAATGGAGAGCTGGGGAACAAGATTGATGCGGTGCATGGGGCGCAGGCAAGGACACATTTGACCAAGTGGGTGAAGGATTTGGAGTTCGACGGGTCGCAGGATTCCGGCGGCCCGGCGCAAGCTCAGCAAGTGGTGAACCGGGTGCTGGGGGCGATGGCTCAGGGTGCGCTTTCGTACAACCTGAAAACATGCCTGAAGCAGCTTCCAGCCATGTTTTCCAGCATGGCAGATATGTCTCCCTCAGATGCCATGAAAGGGTTTATTGGAGCGTTGGCGAATCCGGGGCAGTTGGCGGAGATTTGGAAGAGTCCGGTGATTCAGCAAAGGTTGATGCAGGGCATGAGTCCGGAAATGAGACAAGCCCTGACGGCAAATAAAATGAAGGTGAGTATGCTTGGAGATTTGGTGGAAGTCGGGCTGTTGCCGATTGGGCTAACGGATGCAGCATTTACGACGTTTTCCGGGGGGATTGCATACATGGCGGCCAAGAAAAAAGCCCTGAAGGAGGGGCTGAGCGAGGAAGAGGTACAGAAGAAGGCCCTGGCTGCAATGGATAAGGCTGTGAGGCGCACGGCTCAGCCGATAGAGACAGAGCAGAAGAGTCCGTGGGAGATTCACGCTGGTGTGCTGGGACGCATGATGATGATGTTTAGGTCTGATCCCCGGAAACAGATGGCGTTGAGTTATATGGCGATTGCGAAGTGGCGGAAGGGTGAGATTGGTGCTGGTCAGGCTGCGTGGCGGTTTGGTCAGGCGTGGGTGGTGTACGGGATCATGAATCAGGTGATTGTGGAGTTCTTGAAGTGGGTGATGGGGCAGGATGACGATGAGGAGGAGTTGGATTTGTGGGATAGGTGGAAGGGATTTGCGGTGAGTGGAGCGATGGGAGCGTTGTCCGGGGTGTATGGACTGGCTGAATTATCGGAGGCTGTGTATTCCAAATTAACGGGTGAAAAGTATCGAGTTTATGGTAATACGGTGAGTGATCATGTTGTCACATTGTGGAGGGGAATAGCTGGAGTAGCGAAGATGTATAACGGTGAGCAAGAGGAGTATGGGAAGGTGATGAATCAGTTGGGACGTGGTTTGAATGGTACGGGTGTGTTTGCAGCGTTGGGAATGCCGGAGATTGGGGCGGCGGTGCAGGTGATAGGGCGCATTGTGAAAGAGACGAAGGAGGTGGCTGGTGCCTGGGGACATTTATGGGATGATGAGATGGCTAAGGCTAAAGAGCAGCAGAAGTTGATCCGAGCAACTAAGAAGGAGGAGCAAGAGGAAAGAAAGGCGCAGACGGAAGCGAGGAAAGAGTTATTGGAGCGTGTGAAGGGGTTGGATTTGGCAAGCCGCCTGAAGGTATACCAGAATGCCGGACTGGATAAAGATGAGCGGGAATTGATGGAAAACCGGGTGAAGATGGATGGAGCTACCGAGGTAGTGAAGGCCGTGAGCCGGATGAAGAAAGATAAGAGGAAGGAGCTGGTAGAGAAGCTGAAGGGAACGATGAGTAATGTGGAGTATGAGGAGTTTGTAGCTGAGCTGAAAGAGAAAGGTGTGAGGTGGAAATGATATGGCGTTTAATGTCTTTTATAATGTCATTTATATATAAAGTTATGACGATTAGAGTATAAAGTAGTAGTCCAAGTACCATTCCCTTTCATACGTTGAAACTCCGCAGGAAGTATTTCCGGGCGGAGTTTCTTTTTTGAGGTAGCCGGAAAACGGGCGGGAACGTGGTGTTCCACCATCCAATGAGCATGGGAATGGGTATTGCCGTGCTGCCCGGTCCGTGAGGCCGCCGGCGGAACGGAAAGACGGAACCGGGCGGGGATGTCCATCAGGGCAAATCATGCCGGACGGCGCGTTCTATTTCATGGAACAGCAGGAAATGGTCTTTCAAATGGTACAGCCATGATCGGATGTCGGCCAGTTCGTGGGTTTCCAGCATGACCACCGGGAAGATGAACGGATTTTTTTTAACGGAGACTTCAATGAGGCCGATGATTTCATTCCTCCTGCTCAGGACGGGGATGGCGAGGTATTGCATGTATTTTTCCTCCGGGGGCTGGTTGCGCTTCCGGAAGAAGCTGCGCCGCACTTCCGCCGGGCCGGAGAGGACTACGGGGCTGAGATGGCGTTCAGCGAACAATTGTTCATCCAGCATGGAGGGAGTTCCCGTCACGGGCCGCGGAGGTTGGGCCAGCAGAGAGGGGATGTCGTTATTGTGTTCTCCCTGCGCGTAGCCTGTGACGCGCAGGAAGGTCTGGCCCTGCTGCCGCTCCGCCTGGATGTAAAGCACTTCAAAGATGAGGGAGCTTTTATATTCGGCCAGGGCTGCGGCGATGGTGGAACACAGGAACAGGCAGGCGGAGTTGAAGCTTTCCGTCGTTGCGCGGGAGCCGTCCGCTTTTTTCTCCCGGCGGTCTTCTCCATTCAGCTTGTTGGCGAAGTTTTCATATTCCCCGCTGAGGGCGGCGTAGGTTTTTTTGTAAAGAGCCGCACTGCGGTTTTTCAGGGTGCAGGCCTGTTTCTTCATCTCCCGGTTCCTGTTGATCAGCCTCTGGCATTCCACGTGCCACACGATGAAAGCGGCGCCCAGGATAACCAGCAGGACGATTTTTCCCGTGTTGGCGCCTTCCATGGGCGTCCCTCCGATGATGGAGATCACAACGACCAGGATGGGCTGGAACAGGTTTGCTTTTTTGAGGAAGGAGGGCTCTTTGAACATAAGAAAGATGCGGGAGAAAGGTTGGTTGAAAAGAAGGTGATGCTGTACAAGTCTTGTTAAAGGTGTGTTATTTGTTGATTATCAAAAATATTCCATATTGAAGGTTGAAATGGTGCGGAATGAAAGCAGGAAGCGGAGAGGTTTTTTCTTATGCCATCTTAAATTAAGTTTATTTATAATCAATGAGTTTTTTGTTAATTTAGAAGCATTCTAATACGATATTTCTTTGAATGATAAGGCTTCCTTTGTTCCAATAATTGTTAGGAAAAAATAAGAGTTTTCCATTTGGGAAACGATTTGTTAAATCGCAGTGTTTTGATATGTTTTATTTTGATTCATGGAATATCTTTGTTTACAGGGTAAAAGCATGGAGAGCCGGAGCAAGCTCCGTCCGGAGGGCCGGACTCCTTGCGGAATTGTCCGTCAATATCCGGATGGGGAAAAGGAATGGTGAATGGGCCCCCGGATATCAAGGGGGGAACAAATATTCTTCCGGCTTTTTCCCGGAAATGATGCGGGTTACGGCTCCGGTGGCTGCGGTGCCGGAACGTCAGGGCTTGCCCCTGGAAAAACCCTGCCGCGGTAATGTTCCGTGCGCGCCTGCCAGGCTGCCCGCCGTGCCGCATTATTCGGCATGGTTTTCTTCTGCCCACTTCCTGTACTGTGCGGACAGTTGTTCAATAAGCGGCTGGTGCCTGGAAGCGAGGTTTTTTTGTTCCGTCCTGTCCCTGATGTCGTATACCTGCCAGGGGCCGCGGTTGGGAGCCACCAGCTTGAATTGGCTGGTCAGAGCCGCGCGGTTCCTCTGGTGCTCCCAGAAAATGGTGCGGGAAGGGCAGGTGCCGGGAATGTAGTCCCATACCCTGGACGGAGGAAGCTTTCCGGGATTGGCCCAGTAGGCGTTGAGCGGTTTGCCGTCCATGTGGACGGGAACCGGAAGCTGGGCCCACGCCAGGCAGGTGGGGGCGAGATCCTGAAGCAGGAAGGGGGAGTGATAGCGCGCGCCGGGACGGATTCTGGAAGGGTAGCGGATGATGAAAGGCGCGGACAAGCCGCCGTCAAAGGTCTCAATCTTATACTGGCGGTAGGGAGTGTTGGACACGGCCGCCCACATGAGACCGTACCCGTCCCGGCAGCCGGCTTCCCCCAGCGGACCGATGGGAAGAACGGTTTTCTTGTTCCTGTTGTTCTGGGGCATTTCCGCCGTTGCGCCGTTGTCTGACAGGAACATGACGATCGTGTTGCCGCTGAGGCGGTGGCGGTCCAGGGACGCAAGGATGCGGCCTATGCCGCGGTCCATGATGGAGATTTGGGCGGCGTAGGTGGCCATGCACCTGGAAAGGTAGTCCTTGCGCTCTGCTGTGGCCTTTTCATAGCCGGAAGGATTGAATTTTCCTGCCATGCCCAGCTTGGCGGAGGGAGGGACGATTCCGAGCTGTTTTTGTTTTTCCAGCCTCTTGGAGGCGATGGCATGCGGAGATTTTCCGCGGTAGGACGGCAGCATTTTTTCTATTTCCTCCCGGGGGGCCTGAAGGGGTGTGTGCGGGGCCGTGTAAGCCACGTAGAGGAAGAAGGGTTTTTTGCTTTTGGCGGCGTCGTCAATGTAGGCCAGGGCCGTTTGGGTGATGTCTTCCGTCATGTAGAAATTCTCCGGCAGGTCCTCCGGCCGGAGCAATTTTCCGTCTTCTCCGAAGGGGCGGTCCGGCATGGGCTTGTAGTAATCCGCCGCGCCTCCCAGCAGGCCGCGGGAACGGTCGAAGCCGCGGTCCCAGGGGTAGGTTCCCCGGACTTTCCCCAGATGCCATTTTCCGGAAAGGTAGGTACGGTATCCCGCTTTTTTCAGGAGTTCAGGGAGGATGGGGATATCCGGATTCAGCCGCCCGCGGTAGCCAGGGCGTCCGCTGTCGTCGTCCAGCAGCCCTACGTCCACCTTGTGGGGCTCGCAGCCGGTCATGATGGAGGCGCGGGAGGGGGAGCAGCGGGAAGCCGTGTAGCACCGTGTAGCCAGCATGCCCTGTGCGGCGAGGGAGTCCAGATGGGGAGTGGGGATTTCCGAGCCGTAGCAGCCCAGGTCGGACCATCCCATGTCGTCAGCCAGGATGAGGACGATGTTGGGCTTGTCCGCCGGGGAGGGGACAGGGGAGAGCAGCCAGAGGGCCATGCAGGCCAGGAGGGGGAAACTTGGAATGAAACGCATGGGAGGAACGGGGTGTATGATAAAGCAGGCAGGCCCGCGGACGGATCCTGCCCGGAGGCTGGAAAAGGAAAGCTGTCTTCCCTGTTGGCCCGGACAGCTTGCGCGACCGGGAATTCCTCCGGAAAAAGCCGGGTGGGCGGATATGGTGCGCCGGAAAAAATGCGTCTGCTACCACCACAGGACGGCGCAGAGCAGAATGGCGGCTCCGTAGGCCATGCCGCCCAGGCAGAGGGGCGTCCACCAGGCCGGTTTGGAGCATATCTTGTTCACCATGTCACGGTACAGGTAGGGTTTGCCTATCCAGAGGAGGGAAAGGAAAATGACAATGTAGCACCAGATGGGGATGAGCAGCCTGGTGACCGGGTCCTGGAGGAAGGCCGCGCTGAGAAGAGGGGCCGCCACCATCAGGCCGAAGATGCCGAGCGCCCGCGGAAAGAGCAGGTTTTTCACATGGGTGACCATCAGCACCAGGAAAACGGGACACGCAAGCTGGAGCAGCCAGCGGATGCCTTCAAACTCCGCCAGCCCTACCCGGAAATAACTCAGCACGCCCAGCCCTTCCGGAGCCACCAGCAGGAAGAACCAGAACAGGCCGATGGCCAGCAGAACCTGGGCCAGCAGGTGGTTGCGCGGGGAGGCCAGCAGAAAGGCCTGCACCTGCTGCCTTTTTACCAGTGCGTAAAGGTGAACCAGCAGCAGAACGGCGCCCAGGACATATCCCGCCACGGGCAGCGGTATCATTCCATCATACGGATGCAGGAAGGGAGCGTGCTGGTTCATCTGAACGCTAACCTTAATGATTATCCCGGCTTCGTAAAGGCGAATCAGCGGGAGAGAGAAGAAAATTCCATCGGATTCCCGGCGTCAGGCCGCTGGAATTCCCCCGCAGCCGGCGGAGGAACGCAGGCTCAGGAGCCTTGGGTGACTTTTTCAAACGTGGGATCCTCCACAGGGGTGATTTTCCCGTCCGCGTAAAGCACCATGATGCCTCCCTGATGACGTTCCAGGGCCGGGACCACGATTTCCTCAAAGTCCTGCTCCGTGATGACGCTGCGTCCGTCAAGCGGAATGCCGTCGCTGATCCAGGGCTTGCCGCGCAGGGCCTGCCCGCGCGCCACGTTCATGGGGCGTCCCTTCCGGTTGTCCAGCCAGCTGGTGTAGGAAATGGTGTCCGGGCTGGCGGGAAGGATGGAATCTTCCGCCGCGAGGATTTCCGGCCGGTTGTCATTCTTGCAGCGGAAGGTGTCCGGAAGCATGTTCGGCTCCTTGTCGCTCCGGGCGATCAGGTCGGGCTGTTCTGCGTTCACGATGGGGGCCAGGGCGTCCCACCAGTTCCGGCACTCCCTGGCGGTCAGAAGGCTGTCCTTCATGCCGCTGGAGGGCAGTTTCCCGCCGTTCTGGCCTGCGAATTCCTTGCCCCAGTCGCTGATGCGGCGCAGGTTGTCCGTGCAGCGCGTTCTGGCCGCAGTCTCCGTAGCATGGGAATAAATGCTGTAGGATACGCCAGCCAGCAGGGCGATGATGGCGATGACCACGAGAACTTCAATAAGCGTGAAACCTTTGCTGCGTGAGGGGAGTAAGCGGGCTTTCATGATTTCCCGCCATTATGCACGATTGCCGCCGCTTGAAAAGGCAGAAACTGCGCCCTGGGGCGAAAAGCGCCGGACGGAGCTCCGGAAACGAAAAGGGCCGGTCCCGTGAAGGACCGGCCCGCAGGAAAGGAAATGGCTGGATTGCGCTTACTTGGCGGAAGTGACCAGCGCGGCGAAGGATTCCGGCTTCAGGGAAGCGCCGCCCACCAGGGCGCCGTCAATGTCCGGCTGGGCCATGAGCTCCACCACGTTTTCCGGCTTTACGGAACCGCCGTACTGGATGCGCACCCTGGCGGCGGTGTCCGCGCCGAAGACGTCGGAAATGACCTTGCGGATGAAGGCGTGGGCTTCCTGCGCTTCCTTGGAGGTGGCGGTCAGGCCGGTGCCGATGGCCCAGACGGGTTCATAGGCGATGACCAGGTTGGCCACTTCTTCCGGGGTGAGATCCTTGAGACCGCCCTTGAGCTGGATTTCCAGCACGGGTTCCAGAATGCCGCCCAGGCGTTCATCCTTCGTTTCACCGATGCAGAAAATCGGGGTGATGCCGGCGGCGATGGCCTTCTTGATCTTGGCGTTGATGATGGCGTCCGTTTCTCCGAAGTACTGGCGGCGTTCGCTGTGGCCGAGCACGACGTACTTGAGGCCCAGTTCATTCAGCATGCTGGTGGAGATTTCCCCGGTGTAGGCTCCGTTGTCATACTGGGAGACGTTCTGGGCGCCTACGGCAGTGCAGGAGCAGCCGTTCAGGGCGTTCAGCACGGAGGGGATGGTGGTGAAGGGGGGAATGACGACCACGTCGCATGCGACGTCTTTTCCCTTAACGAGGTTTTTGAAGCTTTCGATGAATTGGGCGCCTTCGGCGGGGCCGATGTTCATCTTCCAGTTGGCGGCAATGATGGGTTTGCGGGACATAGTGGAATGAGATTAATCAGGAGCACGCATTGTTGCCAAATTGGGGCCGAGGTCAAGCACAGATCAAAAGGGCCGCATACGCGCCGTCCGATTTTTCCTCATGGGGAAGGATGAGTTTTTCCTCCTTCAGGGTCCATTCCGGGTGGTTTTGCAGAAAATCCCTGACCACCAGGCCGTCTTCCTCCGCGTCAATGGAACAGGTGGAATAAACCAGCCTGCCCCCCGGCTTGACGGCCTGAGAGGCGTTTTCAAGAATGCTCCTCTGGAGGGCGGCCAGGCGGCGGATTTCCTGCGGGGTCAGGCGCCAGCGCACGTCCACGCGGCGCTGGATGACCCCGGTGTTGGAACAGGGCACGTCCAGAAGCACGGCGTCAAAACGGCGTTCCCATTCCGGAGGGCAGGGGAGGGACCAGTCCGCCTGCGCCGTCCGGACGGAGGAGGAACCCTGCCTGTCCAGGTTTTCCTTCAAGGTGGGCAGACGGTGTTCATGGAGGTCCGTGGCGGTCAGGCGCGCCTTGCCTCCGGTAGCGGCGATGATGGCGGCGGATTTGCCGCCGGGGGCGGCGCAGGCGTCCAGGATTTCCTCGCCGGGCCGGGGAGCCAGCAGGTCGATGGCGTAGCGGGTGGAGGGGTCCGCCACGTAAAGGGAGCCCGCTTTGATCTCTTCCAGCGGCAGGGCGCCGTCTACGGAGAACCAGCCGGGAGCGCGGTCCAGCGGAGCCAGGGAGGCTGGCATGCCGTTCACGGGGACCAGCGGATTGGCGCGGACGTACAGGCGCGGCGTGGTGTTGTTCCAGTGGAGCAGGGCGCGGACCGTTTGCGGCTCCATCTGCTGCGTCCACCGCTGCACCAGCCACGCCGGGGTGGAATAAAGAACGGGAAGCGGCAGTTTTTCCCGTTCCTCCAGGATGGCTTTCTCCCGCCGAAGCGCGTTGCGCAGGATGGCGTTGACAAGCCCCCGCAGGCGTGCGGGCGCAAGATTGACGGTTTCATACACGGCGGCGTGGTCTGCCATCCCCAGCAGGAAAAGCTGGCACAGCCCCAGTTGGAGGATAAGGCGCATTTCCAGGTCCAGCCTGCCTTTCCGCAGGGAGTCGATCACATGGTCCAGCCAGGTCTGGTTGCGCAGCACGCCGAAGACGAGGGCCTGCACCAGATGCCTGTCCGCCGTGGAAAGCGCAGCCCGCGAACATTCCCGGTCCACGAGGGTTTCCGCAAAGGAGCGGCCTTCATGCCAGCGCATCAGGCAGGTCAGGGCTGTCTGGCGGGAGGTGGGGGGATTGTTCTTCACCGGGGAACTCTACATGCGGAACGTTCAAGTTTCAACCTGCAAAAGCAAGCGGCGGAAAAAGGGCGGTTTTCCGGGGTTGTTCCGGCTTTTGCCTGTCTTTTCTGGGGCTTCCCGCTTCCTTCCTGTAAATGGCCTGGAGCCTTTCCAACTGGTCTTTCCTTGTTTCCGCCAGATTGTGCCTTTCCTCCGGGTCGCTGCTGATTTGAAAAAGGAGCCACTTGTCCTGCTTGTGCGTGAGCTTCCAGCCGTCCCCCGTGATGACCGTGTGGTCCACCACTACGTAATCGCGCTGGCTGGAAGGTTTGCCGAAGAGCATGTTTTTATAGGAAACGGAATCCTTGCCTTCCGGCATGCCCACTCCCGCCAGCTCGGCAAAGGTGGCCATATGGTCGTAGTTGGCTACCAGGCTGCGGCAAACCTTCCCGTGCGGCACGGTCCCGGGCCAGGAGACGATGAGGGGAATGCGGATGCCCCCTTCATGGTTGGTCCATTTCAACCCGGCCAGGTTGACCATGGCGTTCTTTTGGCCGATGAGCCCGCGGCTGCCGCGGAAAACGTCCAGCAGCTCCCCGGTACCGTCCAGAACGCCGCCGTGGCAGTTGAGGCCGCGGCCCCGCTCCTTGTCCGTGCGGTAGTAAAGTTCATGCCCGTTGTCGGAGCTGAAAACGATGATGGTGCGCTTCTCCAGTCCCAGTTTGTGCACCTGGGCCAGGATGGCGCCCACCTGCCTGTCCAGCTTGTCCACCATGGAGGCGTATTCCTCCGCCGCCCCGGCGCATTCCCTGTTGCCGCCCGCGGCGCCCGCATAGGCCTGGCGGATGGCTGGATGACCGGCATACTTGTTCTCTGCGGGGGGAATATCCACCGGGCCGTGGGGCAGGTTGGTGGAGAAGAGGATGAACATGGGCCTGTTCCGGTTTTCCTCCATGAACTTGAGGGTCTCCGCCAGCATGGCGTCCGGAGCGTACGTCACTTTTCCGTCCCGGTTTCCTCTCCGTTTTTCCGTGGCTCCCGGCCCGTAAATCTCCGGGGTCTTGCCGCCGTCGGCATGCGTGTTGCCCGGAAGGGGAAGGCGTTCGCCGTCTTTCCAGAGGAAGGAGGGATAATAGCCGTGGGCCCGCTGATGGTCCATGTATCCCACGTAACGGTCCCATCCGTGCCTTTTCAACTCTCCGTGCCAGGTGGTGAAGCCCCACTCCAGCTTTCCGAACTGGCCCGTGACGTATCCTGCCTTTTTCAGTAGTTCCGGAAGGAAAACCTCTCCCCCGGAAGGCTTGATGCGGGCCGCCCTGGCCGCTTTCTTTTCCAGTTCCTCGTTGGACCAGCCTTGTTGTTCCGCCGTGATGACCAGGCCGCCGTTTGTCTGGGTGTAGGAGCGGGAGTGGCTGTCATGCACGCCCATGAGCAGGGAGGCGCGCGCCGGGCAGCAGTATTGGCTGCTGTAGCACCGGGTGAACATGATGCCCTGTTTGGCCAAGCGGTCGATGTTGGGCGTTTTCACGATCTCCTGGCCGTAGCAGCCCAGCATGCCCATGCCCAGGTCATCCGCATAAATCAGAATGATGTTGGGCCTGGAAGCGGCAGTGGCCGGGACCGGACAGAACGCCAGCGCTGAAACAACTGCCAGAAATGTGCATGAAATAAATCCCATCACGGGCAGTACGTGGAAAAGGAAAGGATTGTTGCAAAGAAAAAACCGTCCGGAACTGGTATTCCGGACGGTTGATTGAAAACGTTGTGTTGCGGGGGCTTAGTTGCCGTAGGGTTTGTTGACGCGGCTGAACTGCTTCAGGCGCAATCCATTGAGGTGGATGAAGCCTTCCGCGTCGTCCTGGTTGTACAGTTCCTCATGGCCGCCTTCCATCGTGGCGATTTCTTCGGAATACAGGGACTGCGGGGAACGGCGTCCGGCGTACATGACGTTGCCCTTGTAAAGCTTCAGGCGCACTTCCCCGTTGACGGTTTCCTGGGACTTGGTCACCAGAGCCTGGATGGCTTCACGTTCCGGCGCAAACCAGAAGCCGTTGTAAACCAGCGTGGCGTATTCCGGAATGAGGGAATCGCGCACCTTCTGCACTTCACGGTCAATGGTGATGGTTTCAATGTCGCGGTGGGCCGCCAGCAGGATGGTGCCGCCGGGGGTTTCATAAATGCCGCGGCTCTTCATGCCGACGAAGCGGTTTTCCACAATGTCCACACGGCCGATGCCGTGCTTGCCGCCCAGGGCGTTCAGCACGTACATGACGCCCAGCGGGCTGAGCAGGGTATAGCCGTCGCGTTCACCCTTCGGGGTGACGTTCAGTTCTTTCAGCAGCGTGTCAAGGCCGTCGTACTTGATGCCGATGGCATCGCCCTTTTCATACAGGATCTGAATGTATTCGGCCTGGTCCGGAGCGTCTTCCGGGGAAACGGAAAGCTTGTACATCTCACGGTCGGCGGGGGTGGTGCCGTCGTACCAGGTATCTTCCAGCATCCCTGCTTCAAAGGAAATGTGGAGCAGGTTGCGGTCCATGGAATAAGGCTTTTTCAGCGACTGGCGGATCGGGATGCCGTGGGATTCCGCGTAGGCGATCATTTCCGTACGGCCCGGGAACTGCTTGCGGAATTCGGGGTCGCGCCAGGGGGCGATGACCTTGATGTTCGGGGCCAAGGCATTGACGGCCAGTTCAAAGCGCACCTGGTCGTTCCCCTTGCCGGTGGCGCCGTGGGCGATGGCGTCCGCTCCTTCACGGATGGCCAGGTCCACCATGTCCTTGGAAATGCAGGGGCGCGCGATGGAGGTGCCCAGCAGGTAGCGGCCTTCGTAAAGGGCGTTGGCCTGCATCATGGGGAAGATGTAGTTGGCGGCGAAGTCTTCCTTGAGGTCGCCGATGAAGCACTTGGAGGCTCCCGTAGCCAGGGCCTTGGCTTCCAGGCCGTCCAGTTCTTCCGCCTGGCCTACGTCTGCGCAGTAGGCGATGATTTCGGCATTGTATTTTTCCTTGAGCCACTTCAGAAGAACAGAGGTGTCAAGGCCGCCAGAGTATGCAACTACGATTTTCATGTACGTCAATGATTAGTGTGCGGCGGCATGATGCCCCATTCCCCCCCCGGAGGAAAGGACAAAATCATGTTTAACCACGGGCTTTTTCCCGGAACTGTCCGGAGCGGCTTCCCCGGGATGGTTCCTGAACAAAAACGAGAGGAGGTTCGTCAGGATTCGTTCACCGCATAAGCCCGGAAAGCTGCTTTTAATTCTTTTTCTTGCCTCCTCTATACAGAAACTCCGTCTCCTTGGCGCGTCCCAACGTCCGGTCCACCAGTCCGTTGATTTCCCGGTCTTCGTATCCCGCCATCCGGATGTACTGGCGCGCTTCCGCCGCACGGCCGGGAAAGTATCCAACCAGGATGCGAATTAAATCTTCCTCCAGCCATTCTTCTATCTCATATTTCATATCATCATTTCTGCCTTGGGCCACGATGAACTGGTCTTCCCAGCCAAAAACACGTCCCTCCCGGTGCACCTTCCACGTGTTCTTTTCCCCTTCCTTCCATCGCTTCCTCAGCTTTTCTTCGGAAGTCGCCTGGTGCTCCTTCCGGAATCCTTTTAAAATTACCGCTGTATATAACGCGCTGAACTTTCCGATCTCCTTCTGGTTCACGTTCATGCGTCCGGCAGATTCTTTTTTTATAATACGGCTTAGGCATGAAACGGCTACCCTCTTCGTATCCATATCTCCCGTCCTTCTTCCGTATTCCCACGGATGCTCTCCGCTGAAGTCCACCTGGTAGAACGGCGCTGCCGTCACCAGACCGCACAAGTGGTACAGTTCTCGGCATTGTCTTCCCCTCAGGTCATCAATATGGATCACACAATAGATTTGGAACAGACGGGCTGTGCACATGTAGAACAGTTCCAGCTCGTTCTTTTTGAGCATTTCCTGCAGGTGCCAGAGCGGAGGATACGGTTCCTTCACCGGCAGGTACATCCATCCCATCTCCGCCAGCATGCGGTAGCCCGGATACTCGCGGGGCTGGGCCGTTTCCGGATAAGCCAGGGGAAGGCGAGACCCCGGGAGCGTGGCGGCTCCCTGCACCCGGGGCGTGATGCCGGAGCAAAGAAGGATGAGCGGGAGGACGAGGTGGAATGTTTTCATCATTATTGTGGGGATCATTATTTGTTGTCTTGCGGGGAAAACGCATGGGTTCCCTGCTGGGAGTCGCGTTCCACCTGGCATTCAAATTTGGAAATCCATGCATGGACGGCTTTTCTGGTCCTGGGGTCCGTCCACCGGACCTTGAAGCTTTGCGTCACGGTATTGAGCATGTAAACATCCCGGTGCAGAATAGACTGCACGTAACGTTTACATGCCCAATCCCATTTCTGTTCCGGGGCATCCGGACTCAATCCGCCTTTCACCTCATTCATCGTCTTTTTCCATGCTATGGTGTCAATGACCCTGTTGCCGGGATCAATCTGGGACCATGTTTCTCCGGGCCGGTGCCTGCCTCCCAGGGGAGGAAAAGTTTTGTCGCTGGCGTCCGCGTCTTTTTCAATCACATGGATATTCTGGAAATTGACTTTCGTGGGATGGATCGTCAATTCCAGCTGGGCGGAAGCTCCGGGTTTGCCCCGGTCCTGTGCCTCATCCGTAGGAAAACCGGGAAATTTTTCAGCGTCCGCAATCATTCCCCTGCCGCCTCCTTCCTTTTTCCTGTGCTTCCCGGTGATGTGGGTAGGGATGCACACTTCCAGTTTGAGCGGTTTATCGGGCATCTGCTGCGTTTTTGAACCATATGCCCAGACTTTGATCGTATGGTTGTTTCCGACGGTCTTCGGACCCAAATCCTCATTGATGGACAATGTTACTTTACGCTTTCCATCAGTTATTCCCTCAAAGCTGCCCAAATGCGCCCCGTCCGCCAGGCTCCACCTGATGTCCTCATCTTCTCCAATGAGCGCCTTCTTTCCCGTCAACGTCAAGGTAACCTTCTCGCCCATGCCCACGCAGGTCCTTTTTTTATCCTCGTCCTCGTCCGGATTCTGTCCTTCTTCCTTGGCGATGTGGTAATCCGCGGAATACTTATGCGTTTTCGATTCAATCTTCAGACCTTGCATGGGTCCCTCCTCTTCCGCCGTCACACGGCAGGGGCATGCAAGAAGTGCGCCAAAGACGCAGATCTTCATAACAACCTTGTTTTTCAACAACATTCTTGAAAAAGTTTTCCAAAAATACGATTGAAGTCAAGGGAATTCCCATTTTATGCTGATGCCTTGCAGATATGATCCCGTTCCGCCGGGGAAGAAATGATTAGGAAGAGTTAAATAATCGACTGCTTCCGTTCCGCCGGAAACGCCTGTGAGGCTTTTCCTGATGGTGCCGCTTGCGGAAGAAACAGGCGTTCAAGCCGATGTGCGGAAGCTGCCAAAAAGGACGGATGACATTGAAAACGGCTTGAATTTGATGAAATTGAAAAAAAGCGCTTGATTTTTCATCCCCGGCCCTCTACTTATTCCGCCGAACTTATGGCTAAGAAGAGCTGGATCGCAAGAGACAAGAAAAAGGCTGACACCGTCAAGCGCTACGCGGAACTGCGTACGCAATTGAAGGCTGAGAAGGATTATATCGGTTTAACCATGCTGCCCCGCAATGCAAGCCCGACCCGTACGGTCAACCGCTGCCTTGTTTCCGGCCGCCGCCGCGCATTTATCCGCCGTTTCAAGCTTTCCCGTATTTCCTTCCGCGAACTGGCCAACGCCGGCATGATCCCCGGTGTGACCAAATCCAGCTGGTAAGGGCAGGGAAAGGTTGCAGCCTTATAAAGATTTTGACGCTAGGCTGATTTTTATTTAGCCTAGCGTTTTACTATGCCCATATACGAGTATATTTCCGAAAACCCTGACGACCCCGGCCAGTCCTGCCCGGTGTGCCGCCGCGGTTTTGAATTGCGGCGGCCGGTGGACCGTGCGCCGCTTGAAAAGTGCCTGGTGTGCAAGCATCCGGTGCGCAAGGTCATCAGCCGGATCAATGTGCCGGAGGCGACCAAGCCTCTTTCCGTTTCCGACGCCAAGGCAGCCGGGTTCACCGTGCTGGAGCGCCGGGACAAGGGCGTTTATGAAAAACTGTAACACAAAAGCCGGGAAATATTCCGGCCTCCTTTCCCGTATACTACTTGAAACAGAATGAATGATCCGGACCCTCTGAGTATTCTTGCGGCCTTTGGGGCCGCTGAAGCGCCCGACGCTGTTCCGGCGCTGGGTGGGATAACGCTGGCGATTGCCGGCTTTATCCTTTTTTTACTGCTGAACGCGTTTTTTGTGGCGGCCGAGTTCGCCCTGATGAAGGTTCGCGAAAGCCAGCTGCACGCCGGGGATGGCGTTCCGGCGCGTACCCGTAGGAAGCTGGCCCGGGCACGGAAGGCGGTCAAGCACCTTGACCTGTATCTGGCCGCCTGCCAGGCGGGCATTACCCTTTCTTCTCTGGCGCTGGGATTTCTGGGCACGTTTTTCGTGGCGGAGCTGACGGCTCCCTTCCTTGTTTCCCTGGGGCTGGGCGGTAAGGTTCCCGTTTACGGCATTGCTCTGGCCGTTACGTTTATTTTCTTTGCCTGCTGCCAGGTTATTTTTGGGGAGTTTATTCCCAAGGCCATGGCGGTGCGCCATCCGGACAGGGCCGCTCTGGCGACGGTCCCCCTGCTGCATTTCTTTTACACGGTATTCAAATATACGGGCATTCTTGGCCTGACGGACGGAATTGCCCGGTTTGTGCTGAAGTACCTGCTGGGTATCGATCCCCGCTCCACGGCCTGCACGGTTCACAGCACGGATGAACTGATGTACCTGGTGGAGGAAAGCGAACGTTCCCGAGAGCTGACGAAGCAGGAGGCGGAGATATCCAAGAATGCCCTTGAACTGAACGACATGTGCGTCAAGGACGTGATGACGCCGCGTTCCGAAGTGGACGTGATGGATTTGACGGCCCCCTTTGAGGAGAACTGGGAACTTGCCCGGAAGTCCCGCCATACCCGTTTCCCCCTGGTGGAGGGCGACCATCTGGACGAGGTGAAGGGCTGGGTGCACGTCAAGGATCTGCTCAAGCTGGTAGGGCAGGAAAATCCGGACCTTAGAAGCGTGCGGCGTGAGTTGCGCGTGGTGCCGGATACGATGCCTCTGGACAGCCTTCTGACGTTCTTCCTGAAAGAGCATGCCCATTTTGCCCTGGTGGTGGATGAGTTTGGTGATTCCATCGGCCTGGTGTTCCTGGACGATGTGCTGGAACAGATCGTGGGGGACGACATTCAGGATGAGTTTGACCAGGAGGAAATGCGGGAATTCGTCAAGACCGGCAAGGATACGTATGCCGTGAACGGAGCCGTTACCCTGTTTGACCTGGCGGATTACCTGCCTGAAATGGACCTGGATTGCCCGGGCGTCACCACGCTGGGCGGTTACGTGATCAGCCGGCTGGGTTACATTCCGGAAGAAGGGGAGGAATTGAAGATTGGCCGCTACCGGGCCGTAGTGACGGGGTCGGACGGCAGAAGAATCACGCAGATTCTGCTGACCCGCCTTCCGGAAGAACAGGAGGAGGAATAAGGCCATGACGGAAAAGTCACACCCGGATATGAGTTTTGAAAGGGAGGCCCGTTCCTCCGGTTTTCTTTATGTGGCCGGGGTGGATGAAGCCGGCCGCGGCCCTTTGGCCGGCCCTGTGGTGGCCGGGGCCGTCATTCTGCCTGAACTGCCGGAGGAACTGTCCGGGTTGAATGATTCCAAGCAATTGACCGCGGCTAAGAGGGAACGCCTGTTCCTGGCTCTGCTGGATTGCGAACAGGTGGCCTGCTCCGTGGGGGTGGCTTCCGTGGAGGAAATAGACCGTCTCAACATCCTGAAAGCCACTCATCTGGCTATGGCGCGCGCCGTGGAAGGGCTGGCCCCGCATGCGGATTTCTGCCTGGTGGACGGCCTGCCCGTCAAGGGGCTTCCCGTTCTGCACCGCGCTATCGTGAAGGGAGACGGCAGGAGCCTTTCCATTGCCGCCGCCAGCGTGCTGGCCAAGGTGACGAGGGACCGCATGATGACGGAGGCGGATGCCTCCTATCCGCAGTACGGTTTTGCAAAACACAAGGGATATGGCACGAAAGCCCACATGGAAGCCCTGCGGAGGCATGGGCCCTGTCCGCTTCATCGCCGCTCGTTTGCGCCGGTTTCACAAATGGAACTGTCCATTCCTGAATAGGAAGGAGCGGGATACGGCATGGCTGGGAATGTACGGGGAACTGGCAGCGGCCTCTTTCCTACGTGGGGAAGGGTGTTCCGTCTTAAGGAGGAATTGGCGTCCCGTCAGGGGCGGGGAACTGGACCTCGTGTGCCGGGACGGGAACTGCCTGGTTTTTGTGGAAGTGAAGACCCGTACGGGAAACGGTTACGGGGGAGCCCGCCGCGCCGTGGACGCCCGCAAAAGGGCGCTGATACGGCGGGGAGCGGCGGAATGGCTCCGCCAGCTTCCGGAACCGGTTCCCTCCCGTTACGATATTGTGGAAGTCCTGTACCGGGAGGGGAAGCCCCCGGAATTCAGGCGTATACGCGGCGCGTTCGGGGAGAAGGATTTGCCCGCTTCATGAAAAGCGCCGCAGGCGCAGGGCGTTCAGAATGACGGATACGGAGCTCAGGCACATGGCCCCTGCCGCAATGACGGGAGAAAGCAGGATGCCCCAGAAGGGATAGAGGATGCCGGCGGCTATGGGGATGCCCAGAGCGTTGTACACGAAGGCGAAACCCAGGTTGGATTTCATGTTTTTCACGGTGGCGGTGGAAAGGGCGAAAGCCTTGGAAATCACCAGCAGGTTCCCCTTCACCAGCGTGACGCCGCAGCTCTGCATGGCTACGTCCGATCCCGTTCCCATGGCGATGCCCACATCCGCTTCCGCCAGTGCGGGAGCGTCGTTAACGCCGTCCCCCGCCATGGCGACCACGGCGTTCCCGCTTTTCAGGGAGGCGATGAGCGCCTGCTTGTCCGCCGGTGTCATTCCTCCGTGGAATTCGGAAATGCCCAGCTCCCTCGCCACGGCTTCCACCGTCGCGGGCGCGTCCCCGGAGGCAATGATGATGCGGATGCCGCGCGCAGTAAGGTCCGCCAGGGCCTGGCGCGTGTTTTCCCGGATTTTATCCGCCAGGGAGAAGGCTCCCGCCGCCTGGCCGTCCACCGCGGCAAAGACGGTAACGCGGCCCTGCCTCCGCTGTTCTTCCACCCACGGAGCCAGGGAGGAGATGTCTACGCCCCGCTTCTGCATCATGTCTGCGGTGCCTACGCAAACCTTGCTGCCCTGGAAAGTCCCGGCCACGCCGCCGCCCGGGAAGGACTGGAAATCCTCAATGGGCGACAGGGTGAGCTTTTCCTCCGCCGCCTTCTGGAGGAAGGCGCGCGCGATGGGGTGTTCGCTGTTCTGCTCCAGAGAGGCGCACCGGGCGAGCAACGCGTCCATATTCACGTTGTTCCCCGTGGTTACGTTGACCAGGGATGGCCTGCCTTCCGTGAGGGTGCCTGTCTTGTCCATCACCAGGATATTGACCTTGTGCATGGTTTCCAGAGCGGCCGCGTCCCGGAAAAGGATGCCCAGGGAGGCCGCCTTTCCGGAAGCCACCATCATGGACATGGGAGTAGCTAGGCCAAGCGCGCAGGGGCAGGCTACGATCAGGACGGCGACGGCGTTCACCAGCCCGTGCGGCCAGGATGGCTGCGGCCCCCAGAATCCCCAGGCGAAAAACGTGAGAACGGCAATGAGCACCACCGCAAGCACAAAGTAGCGCGCCACCTTGTCCGCCAGCCTCTGCATGGGGGCCTTGGTCCGCTGGGCCTGGGCCACCAGGTTGACGATACGCGCCAGGACGGTGTCATTCCCCACGTTCTGCGCCGTCATGGTGAAGGTGCCTGTGGTGTTCAGCGTGGCGCCGATCAGCTTGTCGCCGGGAACGTGGGAGACGGGAATGGGTTCTCCGGTCAGCATGGACTCGTCTACATCGCTTCCCCCGTCCTTCAGGACGCCGTCTACCGGAATCTTTTCTCCCGGTTTCACTCTCAGCACGTCGCCGGTCTGCACGTCCTTCAGGGGAATGTCGCTTTCCACCCCGTTGGGGAGTACCAGATGGGCGGTGGCGGGGGCCAGATTCATCAGGGCCCTGATGGCTTCCGCCGTACGGGACCTGGCTTTCAGTTCCAGCACCTGGCCCAGAAGGCTGAGGGAGATGATGATGGCCGCCGCCTCATAATAAACGGGAACATGCCCGTCATGGGTAAAAACGGCGGGAAACCAGCCGGGCACGATGGTAGCGGCCAGGCTGTACAGAAAGGCGATGGAGGTTCCGGCTCCGATCAGCGTCCACATGTTGGGATTGCGGGTCTTGATGGAATCCCATCCCCGGACCAGGAGCGGCTCTCCCGCCCACAGGACCACGGGGATGGCCAGGAACAGTTCCACCCAGTTCTGGACTCCGGCGTTCATCCAGCGCGCAAGATGGCCGCCCATGGAAATAATGAAGATCAGGACGACGAAAGGCAGGGAAAAATAAAAACGCCTGCGGAAGTCATTCAGCTCCGTATCGTCCCGGGCGTTTGCGGAAGGGAGCAGTGGTTCAAGCGTCATGCCGCAGATGGGGCATGCTCCGGGATGATCCTGCCGGATTTGAGGGTGCATGGGACAGGTGTACACCGTACCGGGAGCGGCGGCCGCAGACTCCATGGCAGAGGAATGGTCCATGTCTTCATGGTGGTGCATGGGCATGTCCATGCCCTTCATGTCCATGCCGTGTCCGGCGTCCGGAGGGTGGGCAAGAGCTTCTTCCGGCGCTGCCGTGAATTTATCCCGGCAGGAACGGCTGCAGAAAAAATAGGTTTTCCCCTGATAGCCGGCCTTCCAGGGAGTATCTTCCCCGACTTGCGCTCCGCAGACGGGGTCCGTGTGTCCGGAAGCTCCATGCCGGGCATGCGGGCTGTTGGTCATGTCCATACGGAAAGTGAGACAATTCCGGGACCCTTTCCGTTCCGGGACAGCCATGATTGGAAAAACCGCGGAAGCGGCTTCAAGCCCGCATTTCTCCATGCGGGCACAGATTGCTCCTGTCTATTATATATAGTGCAGGAGGAAAAATCATTCCGCCCTGAGCGCCAGAATGGCTTCCATGAAATCCTGGGGAATATCCATGCGGGCCAGTTCGTCCTGAAGAATGACGCCGTTGGCTCCGGCATCCAGCATGCGGCGCGCGTCTTCCACGGTGCGGATGCCTCCTGCGGCCAGGACGGTGACGGAGGCGGGAATTTCTTCAATGAGTTTTTCCGTAACCGCCGGATTGGCCTGGAGGGTATGCGGGTCCGCATTGTTGATGCAGACGAATTCCGCTTCCAGATCCATGGCGGTTTCAAGCTCATTCAGGGTATGGACTTCCATCATCACGTCCAGTCCCAGCCCGGAGGCCATGCGGTACAGGTCTTCCAGGTCCTTTTCCGGCAGGGCGGCCGCCACCAGGTTGACGGCGTCCGCTCCCGAGACGATGGCCTGGCAGATCATGGCGGGATGGATGAAAACGTCGCGCGCCATGACGGGGACAGTGCTGATTCTGGAAATGGTGGAAACCATGTCCCAGGAACCGCCGTATACCTCCGGTTCCACGGCGATGGAAATGCCCTGCGCGCCGCCCTGGATGAACATGCCGTACAGGTGGCGGAGGTCCTGGTTTGACTCCCGGAGGTTGAGGACGGGATGGACCCTGGACATTTCCGGGACGACGGAAAGACGGTTTTCCCCAAGGTCCACCGCGGTGCGGAATCCCGCATAGTCATTCCTCTGGATGGCGGAGGCCCGCAATTTCCCTTCCAGGGGAAGGATTTTTTTCAAGTCGGCGCGTTTGCGCTCCAGAATGCTGTTTAAATAATCCATATGTTACTTTTTGGGCAGGAAATAGGAACGTTGCTTTTCGGAAATGGGAAGGCCGGCCTGTTCCATGACGCACAGCATGTCCTCCCAAACCTTTCGTTTTTCTGAAATATCCTCCGTGCGGAGGAGGTAGCTGGGATTGTAAGTAACGCGCACAGGCGTGTCGAAAGCCGTGTGGAACGTCCCCCTCAGGGCGGAAAGCGGCGTCTCTCCGGATTGGAGGATGCCCCTGGCCGCGATGGCGCCCAGGGCTACCACCACTTTCGGGCGCACCAGCATGATTTCCTCCCGGAGAATGGGGAGGGATACCTCTATCTCCCGGTCCGTGGGAGGCCGGTTGTTGGTAAGCTGGCGGGGGAGGGCGGGGCGGTACTTGACCAGATGGGTCAGGTAAATGTCCGTACGGGAAAGCCCCATGGCTTTCAGCATGGCGTCCAGCTTCTGTCCGGAGGGGCCGGCCAGGGGAACGCCCTGCTTTTCTTCATACAGGCCGGGGGCGTCCGTGACCATCATGATGTCCGCCCTGGGACTGCCGGAGGAAAAGACGGGCGTGTCCCGCAGGGACTCCATATTCCGAAGCGGCGGCCAGTTGACGACCAGTTCCCGGAGGGAGGACAGTTTCTCTTCCTCCGTTTCACCTTCCAGGGCAAAGGAAATATGGCGGGGCAGCGTGGCTTCCTCCTCCGTTCTGCCCGGCTGTACTCCGTTGAGGATGTCCCGGAGTTCGTTGCCGAAGGAAACTTCATCCACGGAGTCCGGCGGCTGGCCTGGAATTTCCGGCGGCGGCTGCGTTTCTCCGGAAACAGAGGGGGCGGAAACGGAAGAGGGGATTTCCCCCCTGGCGATCCGCCGTGCGTCCATGACCCATTTCCTCAAGACCGTTCTGGCCTCCTCCGTGACGGCAGCCTTCTCCACGCCCCGGGATAACAGGGCGCGCAGGTAGTCCAGCGTGAGGTGTTGGGGCAGGCCGGCAGACATGTTCGTTCCGGAGTGTAATCTATTTCCGGAGGGATGCAACAGCCCATTGGGTGTGCGCCCGGCCGCCGGGAGCAGGAGGCTTGGCGTCATCTGAAGAGCGTCGCAGGAAAGAGGGGAAAGAGAAAAAAGGAAGGGCGGCTATGAAATTTCCCCCCTCTTGTCCATGAATGCCGTTCAACGGGGCAACGCCCGCCTGCAAGCAGGCATGCTTGTTCCGGGACCGTTTTACAGGAGGCAGGGAATTGATTCGTTCGCCTTCCGGCTTTCCCTGCTCTTCAGGGTTGAAGCTTCGTTTTCCGTCCAACCGGGCTTTTCCGGTTCCCGCTCCGGAAAAATTACAGGAGAAAACGGAAGGATTCCTTTCCTGCGCAGAGCGGGCTGTTCCCCGCATCTTTCTTTTTCTTGGCATGGAAGTTTCTCCAGAATTTGAAAAACTGCTGCAAGACGGGTTACGGGATGTTTTTTCAATCAGGCCTGCATGCCTTTTTTTCTATAGCTTTCCCATGGCCGGAGCATGCCCCGGTAAAAATCCCGTGTCCCGAATCCTTATTGCCGGGAAATGTTCTTCCCAACCTCTTCCCGAACCCTGCATTGCGGCATATTGGGAAGCAGGAAGGGCGCAGATAAGGAAACGGGAAAGGAAAAATTCACGTGGAAGCCTGAACAGCAAAGGGAAATTCGTTCAAGGGGAGACGCGATTTTTCCATCCATGACGGCCTTCCGGAATTTGGCCCATTGAACTTTTTTAGGGAATCTTTTGAAGGATTGAGGTCGATTTTCTCTTATATCATATTTATAGTAAGCAAGATGTATTAAAAATAAAAAAGTGTGTCGTGATGTGATAGAAAAAGATGTTTCGTGAAGTATATTATTTGTCATGATATGACAAAAATGCGGCATGTTTTATATATTGCTTATTTTTAGCGTTTTATATTAATAGGTTTTCCTTGTTTGGAAGGGGGTCGGTGAAAAAAAAGGATTGCCAAGGCAGAAATTATTTCGTACCCAAGAGCCGCCGTTGCCGATTTTTCGGCTTCCGCACATGGCCTGAAGGTTCTGCCGGAGTGACTGCCATGTGTATGGCGCCTAACCTCATACCGCATGAATTTAAGAATAATTGCCACCCTGTCTTGTGCCGTCGCGGCCATGTTTGTCAGCAGCTGCTCGACAAACGGAGCTGTAACCGGCATGGGGAAATCCAGTAGTGACGCCCTTGTTTTGGCCCGTGTAGGTGAAAATGCCCAGGGATTTGTTCAGCCCCTGGCGCCGAGCCGTTCGGCAGTGCCTTCTTCCAAGCTCCCCAAACTGGGGCGCGACAAACACAAGATGCCGTTTTACCACCCCGCCCAGCGCACTCGTGTAGTACGCACCACGGCTTATACTCATTCCGAACGTGACCATCTGGCCTACGGACCCCGGAATGCCGTTGGCACGACGCTGAAATACACTTCTTCCGTGCGCAGCGCCGCTGCGGACTGGTCCGTTTACCCTCTGGGAACAACCTTCCGCATCAAGGGGCAGCCCTATCTCTACGTCGTTGACGATTACGGGAGCGCCCTGGTCGGGACCGGAACCATTGACATTTACCAGCCTAACAAGAAGCTGATGAAGGAATGGGGCCGCCGCTATGTGGAACTGACCATCGTCCGCTGGGGAGACCCCGCCAACAGTCTGGAAGTGCTCGGCAGCCGCCGCGGCTACAGGCACTGCCGCGCCATGTATGCGGCCCTGCAGCACCGCGTGTCCAAGGGGCTTTACGCCAAGGCTGACTGACCGGATTCCTGAACCCTTTAACCCGGGCGCCGCCATTCATCACATGGCGGCGCTTTTTTATTTTCCGGCGTGCGTGCAGGATGGTAATCTGGCGGCATGGATACGAAAAAACGGGCTTCCATTGTCCGGGAGGAACTCATGTCCCTGTATGGGAACCCTCCCATTCCCCTGGCGCACCGCGACGCCTACACCCTGCTGGTGGCGGTTCTTCTGTCCGCCCAGTGCACGGACAAGCGCGTAAACCTGGTGACCCCGGCCCTGTTCGCCCTGGCTTCCACTCCGGAGGAAATGGCCCGGCAGGATGTGGAAGCGGTCCGGGAAATCGTGCGGCCCTGCGGCCTCTCGGAAAGGAAGGCGTCCGCCATCGTGAACCTCAGCCGCATCCTGGTGGAAAAATACCAGGGGCAGGTTCCCTGCGACTTTGCGGCCCTGGAATCCCTTCCTGGGGTAGGGCATAAAACGGCCTCCGTCGTCATGACTCAGGCCTTCGGCGTTCCTGCCTTTCCGGTGGATACGCACATTTTCCGCCTTTCCCGGTTGTGGGGGCTGAGCAAGGGGAAAACGGTGGAAGCCGTGGAACGTGACTTGAAAAGCCTTTTCCCTGAAAATTCATGGGGGGATCTTCATCTGCGCATCGTCTTGTACGGGCGTGAATACTGCTCTGCGCGGGGTTGCGGAGGGCGCTGTCCGATCTGCAGCCGGCTGGCCCGGGAAGACGGTTCCGCGGGTGTCTGAATTTTTGCCAGGGCCCGAAATGAATGCTTGCAAGTCTGAATTTGCATGCTTTAATACACCAGTATCTTTTCGAACAACCATATAACTTAAATTATGAAGAACCTTTTTAGACTGGGTTTCCGTTTCGCCGCATTTGCTTCCGTCCTGATGGCCGCGTTTTCTACATCCGCCTTTGCTCAGGAAGCTGCCGAAGCCGCTGTTCCGCAGGAACAGACCATGCTTGACAAATGGATCATCGCCGGTGGTTGGACCATGATCCCGATTATGCTGGTGGAAGCCTTCATCGTTTTCCTGGTAATCTACAACATGGTGGCTCTGAAAAAGGAAAAATTCTGTCCGGAAGACCTCAAGGTCACCCTGTTGCAGCTGATGGCCGAATGCCGCATCCGCTCCGCCATTGAAGTGGCAGCCGGCAGCCCTACCTATCTGGGCCGCCTGGTTGCGTATGCCCTGCCGAATGTGGACGCCACCCGTCCGGAAGACCTTGGCAAGGACGCCATTGAAGACGCCGTAGCCGACTTTACGGCCAATGAAAGCCGTTCCGTATTCAAATGGATTAACATGCTGGCCCTTTGCGCGCAGATTTCCCCCATGCTCGGCCTCTTCGGTACGGTGCAGGGGATGGTGGGCGCGTTCGGCACGCTGTCAAGCGCCGGACAGGCAGACCCCACCCAGCTTGCCGGTGACATCTCCGTGGCTCTTCTGACGACCTTCTGGGGCTTGATCAACGCCATTATCGCCACGCCGTTCTTCTTCTTCCAGAAGGGCATCGCCAACGCCCATATTGCCGAATGCGTAGGCACCGTGCAGGAAATGGTGAACACCTCCATCAACGTGGTGAACGCCGAAGCCCAGCTTGCCCGCATTCCCGAAGGCCTGGCCTGATCGCCGGGAAAGACGGTCCGGTCCGGAAGTTTCCGCCCAGGCGGAGCCGGGCCGGAGAATCTCAACCAAATGTAGCTTATGGGTAAGAAAAAAGCCAATGTAGCGGCCGACGAAGAGAGCGGGGAAATGGATATGTCCCCCATGATCGACATGGTTTTCCTCCTGTTGATCTTCTTCGTGGTGAACGCTACGGCCATTACCGTTAAAAAGGATAAGAACATTCAAATGCCCACGGCCAGCAGTTCCGGTGAAGTGAAATCCGCCAACGGCTGCATCGTGGTGAATGTGTACGGTGAAGGGGATGGAAAGCGTCCCGCCGGCATGGATCCCAACGTTCGCTGGGCTTCCGATGTCAGTGCGCCGCTCAACTCTCCGGATGAACTGAAGGAATATATCAAAAACCTTGCGGAACGCTTCAAGGACAAGCAGGACTTTGAAACCCGCCTGTATCTGCGCGGCGACCAGAAGGCCCTGTTCAAGGGCTCGCGGGAAGTGATTCGCGTGGCTGCGGAATGTGGCGTGGTCAAGGTGATCTTTGCCGTATTGCCTGCCAAAAATTCCTCTGCTGCAAACAAGGACGAATAACATTACGCGCTATGGCAAGACATAAAAAATTGGAGATGGTTGAGGATGAAGATCCCAAGCTGGATATTTCCTCCCTTATCGACGTGTGCTTCCTTCTGTTGATTTACTTCCTTGTGGCGACCTCCCTGATTCAGGAACGCAAGCTGGACATGTCCATGCCGGGACAATCCGTGAGCGATACCGCCTCCCAGATTGAACCGGCGCTGATCCGCATCATCAAGGACGGCACCATTTACTGGGGCAAGGACAACAGCCTGATGATTGACAATGACATGAACAACCATAACCTGGCGACCCTCGTGCAGCAGCTGGAAGCCAAGAAACAGGAAGCCAGCGCCGTAGGCACCAAGCCGGTAGTTCAGTTGTGGGTGGAGGGCGATGTTCCCCACCAGCGCGTCATTGACGTCATGAACGCTTTGACGGAAGCAGGAATTACCACGGTGGCCCTGACCGACCTCAAGGACGACTAAGCCATTCACGGATGGACCGTGTTATTGATGTTCGGCTTCCCTGCAAGAGTGTGGAAGTGGCCCGCTGTCTTTTTTTCTTATGGTCCGGTCAAATCATGCAGCCCGGTGGGGGGCAATCCTGATCGTCTTCTCGAACGCCGTTCAGGCATTACCGTTGAAGGCGTCTCAGGAATCGGGCGCCTGCCGCAGCATCCCGGTTTCCGAGACGGCAGGATGTAGTGCGCGGCGGGGAGAGGAAGGCCTTCAGATGCGGGAAGATGAACATTCCGGAGAAATCAGGTCATCCTTCGGCAACATCGTGATCAATGTGTATGGCAAAAAGGAGGACAGGCGTCCGGAAGGTATTGATTCCAGTATCCGCTGGGGATCCGGCTCCCATGAGCCTCTCCATTCCCCGGAAGAACTAAAGAAACATATCAAGAAGCAGGCAGAACAGCTGAGGGCAAAGGGCTGTAAGGAGCCTTTCCTCTATCTGCGCGGTGACCGGAAGGCTCTCTTCACGGATTCCCGCGAAGTTATACAGGTTGCCGCAGAATGCAATGTGAAGAGGGTTCGTTTTTCCGGACCTCCTGTTGCAGCAGTTCCAGGCATTCCTGAAAGGCCGCAGAGCGGGACGGTTTCATCAATGCCGTCCGCTTCCATTTTTCTTCTTCCGCATGCTCTCTTTTACGGTAACGGGAATGGCCTTTTTTATCCTCTGGTGGAGGAGAAAGGGAGCCTGGGGGTTATCGTCGAGTGGCTGAAAAACAAAAAGCGGAGCGCGGGGAGGGAGGCAGGGTAGTGGTTCAGTTAATGGTGGCTGGAGATGTTCCCAATCAGCGCGCCGCAGCTGTCATGGATGTTTTGATGAGAGCCGGGATGGACTCAGTGGTCCTGAAAACTTTCAAGGATAGTTGAGAGAGGGGCGTTCATTTCGTTAATGGCCGGAATTTGCTCCGGCTCGGAATGCCGGATCTTTTTTTGAAAGAGCAGGATTCTCAGAGATAAAAAGGCCTTTTTGGTTCCAAACCCAATCCTCCCTTAAGGGAACGCGAGCAGGAAGAACTTTCTTGCAAGGATGACTAAAAATACAGAACTTTCTGCTTTAGAGTTTGCAGCATCCTGTTAGAATGACGCAATCCATTACAGATAGGTGCATTCCGTGCATTTGCACAGATATTGTACCTATTCTATTATCTCTTCTGTTTCAACGAATTTTAAACACATGATCAAATCAAACTATACTACTGCACTGGCTGCAGGCCTGGTTTCCGTGGTGAGCATTGGGGCGGCGCTCCCGTCCAGTGCCCAGCATGGCCCGCGCGATTACCAGCGCACGGCCCTGACCGCCATGAAGGAAGGCAAGTGGCAGGAAGCCCTGGATGCCGTGGACCGCTGCATCCGCGTTTATGAACCCCGTATCAAGACGCTGGGGCTGGATGACGGCTTCGGCTGGTTCTATTACCAGAAGGGCGTCTGCCTGGCCCAATTGAAGCAATACAAGGAAGCTGTGGAAGCGTTCAAGGCGTGTTACACCAAGTTCCCGAGCGCCAAGAACCAGCTCGTGAAAATGGCCCTGTTCCGCGAGGGGGAAAACTATTGCCGCCTTGGGGATTTTGCCAAGGGCGCGGAGCTGCTGGAGAAATTCCTGAAGGAATACCGCAGCGACCCTGTAGCCCGGAATGTCAATGCCGGTGAAGTGCAGGGACTGCTGGCCCAGTGTTATTTCAAGATGGATCCGCCCGCCTTTGAGAAAGGGCTGGAAAACCTTACCTCCTGCGTCACCTCCCGCTACAAGGGGCGCCGCATTACGGATGCCGTCATCACCAACGGCTTCCTGGCGATGGTGGATGCCGCCATCAAGACCGGCAAATGCCAGGAAACGGTAAAATTTGTGGAAGCCCATCCTTCCGTGATGAACATCAGCCCCACCCGCGTGGCGCTGTACGCTCCCCGGCTGGTGAGCTACATTGCGGAAGTGCTGGAAAAATCCCGCGCCCTTCTCCAGGAAGGAAAGCAGAAGGAGTCTGAAGACTACGCCTCCCTGGCAATGGTGCTGATGGGCCTCCTGCCCGACCAGGCCGGAGTGCTGGCGGACGCCAACCATTCCCTGGACCGCCTGGGACGCGCCAACGGCGCCGTGCCCGGCGTGACGGACCTCTCCCATACGCTGGACAGGACGAAGGTGACCGCCCTGATTGACCAGTTCAACAAGATGAAGGAGGAAGGGAAGGTCATGGACGCCTTCACGTTCAGTTTCATGGGCAACCAGGCCCTGGTGCATGGTTCCCAGCGGGTCGCCCGCGCCGCTTACCAGCTTATCAATGAATCCTATCCGGACGCCCCGGGCAGGGAGGACAACCTCTATTACCTGGCCATGACTACCTGGCAGTTGGGAGAAGCGGACAAGGGCGGCGAGCTTGTGGCGCAGCACCTGAAGGAATTCCCGAATTCCAAGTATGCCCCCATGCTGAACACCCTGTCCCTGGAAGGACTGCTGAAGGACAAGAAATTCGATCTCTGCGTCCAGCAGGCGGACAAGGTCATGGAGCTGCACAAGGACGACCCCACTCACAAGTTCTATGAATTGGCCCTGTACTGCAAAGGCGCCTCCCTGTTCAACCTGGGGGCTGCGGACGCCGCCCGCTACAAGGAAGCGGTGCCGGTGCTGGAACGCTTCGTGAAGGAATACCGTGACAGCACCTACCTGAAAACGGCCATGTACCTGCTGGGTGAAACCTACACGAACCTGGGCAATACGGATGAAGCCATCCAGGCCTTCACCAATTACATTGCCCGTTTCCCGGACAAGAATGACGCCAATATGGCCGCCGTGCTTTATGACCGTGCCTTCAACTACCTGAACCGCAAGAACCCCGGAGACGAGGAGCTTGCCACGAAGGATGCGAAGGAAATCGTGGACAACTTCAAGGAGCACCGCCTGTTCCCGTATGCCAACAACCTGCTGGCGAACCTGTATGCCGGCAGCAAGGAGCATGAACAGGAAGCGGAAGGCTATTTCCTGGCCGCTCTGGAATCCGCCAAAAAGCTGGGCGACAAGCGCCCCGCCGCGGAAGCCGTGTACAACCTGCTCATCAATGCCACCAAGAAACCTCTCCCCGTAGAACCGAAGGAAGCCGTGGAAGCGGCCAGGACGGCGCGACGGGACGAAGTCAAGAAGTGGTATGACGAGTACTGGAAGAACAGCGACCAGCCCGGCAGCCGCTACAGCCTCCAGCTGGCTGCCGCCGCCATGGACTTCTTCAAGGACGACAAGGAGATGTTTGACCCCGCGTCCGTCAAGATGCAGGAAGTCATTGTGAGGGAAGGCAAGAAGGACGATCCCAAGATGACCGTTCTTCTGGAGGAAGCCGTCAACTCCTACACCAAGACGTACATGGCCGGCAATCAGGCGCTGGGCCGCAATCTGGACGCCAACGCCATGCGCAACCACTTCTACCGGTTCCCAGGCGTGGACAATGACAAGGACAAGACGCTGAGCGCCATGCTCCGCATGGCCGTCATTGCCCAGACGCAGGAACGGTATGAAAAGGCTCCCACGGAAACGGACGAACAGCGTGCCGAGAAGGCCGCTCTGGAAGGTCTGGTCAAGCAGCTCTTCGTGGAGCTGAAGCGGGACTTCAAACCTTCCGACCTGCCTCCGTACACGCTCGTGAAGCTGGGTGTCCACCTGGCCAATACGTCCCAGCCGGAAGAAAGCATCGCCTACTTTGATGAAATCCTGGACCCGTCGGAACCTGATCCGGTGCGCAAGAAGGCCCGCATCAACGGCATGTCCAAATACCGCAAGAATGCGGTCTTCGGGAAGGCCGTTGCTCTGGGCCGCAGCAAAGATAACGCCAAGGTGGAAACCGCCATCAAGATGATGAAGGATGAACTCAGCAAGGAGGAATCCAGCGCCAACCCGGACCGCAAGGCCATGGAAGACGCCCAGTACAACCTGGTCAAGTTCACCTCCGCCCGCCAGGACTGGCCGTCCGTCATTGCCGCCGCCGACAAGTACCGCGAGAACAAGTCCTACAAGAAGAATCTGCCGGAAGTCCTCTACCTGCAAGGTGAAGCCTACCTGAAGCAGAACGAGCTGGACAAGGCCCTGATCAACTTCATGAACATCACGGGCACGTACAAGGGCCTCGTGAAGTGGTCCGCTCCCGCCGTGCTTGCACAGATGGATACGCTGTGGAAGAGGAACACGATGTCCCAGGGGGCGGGCAAGCAGCCGTCCGACAGGTATATCGCCTGGAAGGCCGGCAGCCAGTATGTGCAACTGCTGGATACTCCCGCCAACCGCAAGAAGATGACGGCAGAAGACAGTGCCCTGGTCAACGAGGTGAAGGATAAGACGGCCAAGTTCGGCTCCGATCCCGCCGTCAGCCAGGAACGGGCGGACATCGCCGCCTATGAAGCCGCCATACGCGCCGCCAAGGGCCAGAAGTAACAACAAAAGGTTTAGCAATCAACAATATGAAAGCACTTTCAGTAATAATGGTATTGGCCGGCTTGTCCACCCTGGTTCCGGCTATGGCTCAGAATGCCCAGAATCCCCAGCGCCTGCGCGCCAGGGCTGCCGCTCCGGCCATCAAGAATGGCCGCCCGACGGATATTTACATTCTTTCCGCCAACGGCCCCATGGTCCAGTTTGTGGAAAGCAGGGAATCCCAGGAAGTCCTCCAGCAGATGGCCAGCGCCTTCAAAACGCTGTACATCTTTGAAACGGATGATTTCGTGGACGCCAAGGTGGCTATGGAAAACCGGAAATACCAGGACGCCCGCAACAAATTCCACGCCCTGGTGAACAAATATGCCTCCACGCTTTCCATCAAGGACAGCCTGTCCGCCCGGGCGGCCGTCTATGAATTGGAGTGCGCCATGCGCATGATGGACTGGGCCGGGGTCAAAGGCCTGCTGGCCAAGTTCCCCGTAAGGGGTTCCAATCTGTCTCCCTCCGCCCAGGATGATCTGGAGGTTGCCAAAATCATGGCCCTGATTCCGGACAAGGACTGGAACGGCGTGAAAAGCCGTGCCGCCTCTTTCCTGGCCACCAAGAAAAATGCCACTCGCCTTCAGCAGGCGCGGATGAAGTATGCTCTTGGGGCCGCCGCCATGGTAGCCCAGGATTGGAATAAGGCTCTGGATTACTTTGCGGAAGCCCTGGTGCTGCTGCACGGTTCCGATGAAGAACTGGCCTCCGCCTGCGTGGTGCGTTCCCTGGACTCCTACCTGCACATGCCGGATGTGGCCAAGTTCCTGGAGGATTCCGCCGTGACGGCTGCCGTGGAAGCTAGAAAACACAATCCTGAAACCGTGATTCCCGACTTGCAGATGAAAGCCCGTCCCGCGCACGTCAAGGAAGCGGCCGCGCTGTACCGCCTGCATGAACTGATGCTCCCGGACAGGAAGCTGCCGGCCAAGTACGACGGGTTTGCGGTTTCCTACAAGCATCCCGCTGCCGTTGCTCCGGCCCAGACTCCTGCTCAGGCGCCTGCCCAAGCCCCGGCACAGGCTCCCGCTCAGCCGGAGAAAAAGTAGTAACGAACTGACGCGGAGGGTTTTCTGCCAGCCGCCTTCCATTCAACAAGGACTGTCTCCCCTTCACAGGGAGACAGTCCTTTTTTGTACTTCGTTCCCTCATGAGGGTACCGCATCCCTACTGTCCGGAATGGCTGCCGCGCCTTAGGGGACGCTGCACGTTTTCCGGAGACATTTTTTCATTGGGAAAATGCGGAAGAGCCGCTGGCAGGGAGAGAACAAGAGCGGTTAAAAAACGGTGCGTACCGTAGGGAGGGGCTCTCTTGAGCGCAGACTTGCGGAAAAATATGAGGTGGCGGCTGCGGGAGCGTGTTCCACAAGGAAGAAAAGACAGTTTTTTGCAGATGATGCAGTTTCCGGGACTTTGTGCGGAGATGCCTGGAAAGCCATATTCCGTATGTTTTGCCCTGGCGCGGGGAAGGAGAAACGGCGTTGTTGATGATAGGGGGCCGGAACAGGGAAACCGGTGCGGCTGTTGCGGCTTCCATGACTGTTTGGGGTTTGCCTCCCCCTCAAGCTGGAAGCCGGGAATGAAGAATTCCGCATGGACGGCCAGCCGGCCACTCAACGCCGGAGAGGGAACAGGGGGCAGGAAGGCCGTTGCGCGGCGCTGTCCTCCGTTAGAAGGTATCCTTTTGTTGGTTTTCTGCCCCCATGTACGGAACGCCCCTGCGTCCGGGAAAAAAGCTCGTCTTTTCAGAAGCTTTATTTTTCCCGTGCAGGGTCATTTCCTGTTGGAGGATTTGGGAGGTCCGGAAGAATGATGTCAGGCCGCAGTGCGCCGGCGCCGCAGCATGGAGAGGGAAAAGCCGAACAGGCCCAGGGCAGCGGCAGCCGGTTCCGGCGTGTTGAAATTGACGCCTACGTAGCCATCCCGGCTCATATCCAGCTCATACCCTCCTTCCGTCCGTACTTCCAGCCCTTCCAGGCTGATGCCGTTCCCTGCCAGTTTGAAGTAAACCATGCCGGATCCATCCACCGGAAGAGCGGCCGGAGTTCCCATCAATTGAAGGATTACATTGTTGAATAAAAGAGAGCCGGAGGCTGTGGAATTCCCCTCCAGGCTGAACAGGGGCTTGTCCTGGCTCAGGGAGGCCATATCTACGGTAATGGTCAGGTTTTCCAGGGTGACGGAAGCGCCCGGGGAAAGGGATGAGCCCTGGATGCTGATAGAATGGAAGTTTTTCAAATCGCTTGAAAACGTGAGGTCCGTCTCCGCCGGTTGGAAGACCATGATGTTGAAGCCCGCTCCTCCGTCCACGCTGCCGTTCACTGTTCCGCCGGAATAGGAAAATACATCGTCGCCGGAACCCATGACCACCGCCTGGCCGCTGCCTCCTGTAATGGTTCCTCCTTCCATGAAGATGCAGTTCTCCCTGTCGCTGACAATCCTGATGCCCACGCCGTTGGCGCCTGTTCCCTCAATGGTGCCGCTGTTGGTGATCCGGATGGCTTCAAAGGCATTGCCGCCGTCGGAATCATCCACCAGAATGCCGTAGGCCTGGCCGTTCGTGTTGGAATTGGAAGCCGTGATGGTCCCGGTATTGGTTACAACGCCCCCGCCGATGGCAAGGCCGTCCGCACTGCCGAAGGAGTCCTTGGCAATAATCGTGCCGGAATTGGTCAGGTTTACGATGTAATCCACGTCCACGCCGTCGCCGTCCAGGGTGGTTGCGTCTCCGGTGCCGCTGATGACGCCGTCTTTGCCGTTAACCACGGTGACCACGTACTTGTCGTCCTGCTGGAGGGCGGCGTTCCAGTCCCAGTTCAGGCCGGAACCTCCCCTGCCTTCAATCCTGCCGTTATTGCTGATGGCGGCTTTCCCTTCTCCGGTAACTCCGTGTTTCATGCCGGTGATTTTCCCTCCGCTGTTGTTGGCAAGGTCCAGGCCATGGGCAAAGGTGTCAATGCCGTCGTCTTCCAGATCATAATGCTTGGCCGTGATGCCGTTTTCCCCCGCAGCCGTGGTTTCAATCGTGCCGTTGTTGACCACAGTGGCGTTATTGCCCAGTTTGACGGCTCCTTTCTGACCGGCGGAAATGGTACCGTTGTTGGTGATGGTGGCGGACGTGTTGATCATGTAGCGCAGGTCGATGGCCTGTTTTTCCGTTCCGGTCATCGTGCCGGAATTGGTCACGCTGATCAACTGTCCCGTTATTCCGTTTTCCATGTCCTGGTCCAGGATAAGGGCGCTTTTTCCGGAAATCCTGCCTCCTTCCATTACCTCGATCTCAAGGGCGGACTGGATGGGGTCTTTCAGGTTGACGGCATTTTTGGCGACGTTCAGGAATCCGGTTCCCGTGACGGTCAGTTTGCCCTCCGTCATGTTGACGGCCTTGGTCTGGGCGTCGCTGATGGTCTGGTCCGCAAGGGAGGGCGCGGCAAGCAGAACCGCCGCGGCCAGGGTCGTGGCTGTGGAATAAAGATGGTGTGCCTTCATGGTGACAAGCTCCGCAGGTTGTCGGGAGCGTCGCCACCATGCCAGAACGGACGCGTGGAAGGGAAACCCGTTCGTGTAACAAGTTTGCCACGGGGAATGGCGCGAAGCAGGGAGGAAAGGAAGAAGGCCGCCTACCGCAGGACGGGGGCGCTTTTCACTTCCTTCGTCCATTTCCTGTACAGGTCCGGGGAAATTTCGGAGGGCTTGATTTCCGAGCGTTCGCCCCAGAAGACGGCCGTATGCAGGACGGGAATGCCTGAGGCGTCCAGATGGCGGTCAATCGCTGCCTTGTGTTCCAGCACGGCGTTTTTTTCCAGGCCGTGCACCACGCCCATGATCTGCGCCCCGCCGAAGATGTCCCCTCCGGTTCTCCAATAGCAGTGGGTCATGCAGATGTGGCGTCCGCATTCCGCTCCCGCCCGGATTTCCATGCCGGCGGGAACCGTCCAGTGGAACAGTCCGTTGTATTTGGTGACGGGGCCGTCGTTCGTTTTGGTCCGTACATGTTCCAAAAAGGTGGCGAAGCGGCCGATGACCTGCTTCCGGTCCAGCTCTTCCGCCGTGCGGCAGTATTCCTCCGGTTCCAGGCCAGCCTGGGCGGCGCGGAGGGCCCAGGGGTCTTCCACCATTTCCTCCGGCCTGAGCTGTTCCTTGACGGAGAGGAGCACCTTCCATTCCAGCCCGGAGAGGGAGACGGTTTTCGTTTCCTGCATGGGGGCCGGTTCCGGAGTCTTGTCTCCGGGCCGGAGGCCCCTGCGGCGCATGTGCCCCACGCCCAGCGCAAAAACGCCGCGGGCGGGCAGCAGGACATAGTCGTCCGCGCCGATGTGGCGTTTCAGTATCTCGCAGTGTTCCTCCAGCGTGCCGCAGCCCACAGGCACCTTGACCGTGGTCCAGAGCCTGTATTGGGCGCCGGGATTGGCCGCATCCGTGTTGCGGAGCACCACGTGGCCCGTGAAGGGGTCGTGCTCCTTTATCCAGTCAAAGGCCGCATCCAGGTTCTTCTCCGGCAGGGACCATGCCACCAGGGCCCCCTGGGCGAGCTTGGTAGCCAGCAGCGTCTGGCGCACGCGGCGCACCACTCCGGCTTCCATCATGGCTTTCAGGCGCTGGATGACTACCGGGACCGGGTGGCCGCATTGCTCGGAAATGGCATGGAAGGGGAAGCGCCGGAAGCCCTTGACGCGGTCTTCCGCCACCATCAGGATGTCCGTGTTGACGGGATCGTTCGGAGAGGAGGGAATGCTGTTCATGACGGGTCAAAAAAAGGCCGGGCGATGGTGTCGCCCGGCCCGGAAAGCCGGAGTTGGTTTAGCTACTGCCCGGATTGGTACAGCGGCTTGTTGTCGTACCGGGCGTCGTAAATGGCGAAGGATTCGCGGTGCTGGTTGTGGTCGCCGCGGAAGATCAGCCTTCCGCTGTGCTGGCGTTCCAGTTCCATGAGCAGGCTGGCGTCTTCATTCTTGAAGCGGGAGAGCACCTCCGAGTTTACGACGATGACCATGTCCCCGATGGTTTCCCTGTATTTCTGGATGCAGGCGTAGATCTGCCGCTGGATTTCCACGCTCATGGTCATCACGGATTTGACGCGGCCCCGGCCTCCGCAGTACGGGCACGGGTCATGAACGGATTCCCGGAGGCTTTCATTGAGCCGCTGGCGGGTCATTTCCATCAGGCCGATGGGGGTGATCTGCAGTACCTGGGTCTTGGCCTTGTCGCGCTTCAGGCGGTCCTTCATGGCTTTGTACACGGCCTGCTGGTCCTTCCTGTGGCGCATGTCGATGAAGTCCACCACCACCAGGCCGCCGATGTTGCGCAGGCGGAGCTGTCTGGCGATTTCATAGGCGGCTTCCAGGTTGGTGTCCAGAATGGTCTTGTCCAGGTCCTTGGTGCCCTTGTTGCGTCCGGTATTCACGTCAATGGCGATCAGGGCTTCCGTCTCGTCAATCACCAGGTAGCCGCCGCAGGGCAGGAGCACCTGGCGCTGGAAGGCTTCGTTGATTTGTTTTTCAATCCCCAGTTCTTCAAAGATGGGCGTGCGCACGGGGAAGTGCTGGATGTGGCGCTTGGCGCGGCGGGAGATTTTTCCCGCAATGGAGCGCATGTGCTCCGTGGTTTCCGCGTCGTCGCAGATGATGTTGTCCACAGTGTCCGTCAGGAAGTCCCGTGCCGTGCGTTCGATCAGGTCGGGTTCCCGGTACACGCAGACGGGGGCGGGGTTGGCCTCCTTTTTTTCCTCCACGCCGTACCATTGCTCCAGCAGCATGGCGAGGTCGCGGACAAAGTGGCGGTAGCGCTGTCCCTGGGCCACCGTGCGCATGATGATGCCCATGCCGTCCGGCACGTTCAGCTTCTGCATGATCTGGCGCAGGCGCAGGCGTTCCTTGGGGTCTTCAATCTTGCGGGAGATGCCGAACTGGTCCGTGAAGGGCATCAGGACCAGGTAGCGTCCCGCCAGGGAGACGTTTGTGGTGACGCGGGGGCCCTTGGTGCCGATCGGGCCCTTGGTGACCTGCACCATGATTTCGGAGCCGATGGGGTAGATATCCGGAATGTCCTTGGACGTGATTTTGCGCTGCTGCTTCTTTGGCCGTCCTTCGCGTTCGATTTCTTCCAGGCTGGAGTCCAGCGCGGCGGGCAGAGCGTCCCAGAAGTGGAGGAAGGCGTTCTTTTCCTGGCCGATGTCCACGAACATGGCCTTGAGGCCCGGTTCGATGTTTTTGACGCGGCCCTTGAAGATGCCGCCTACGATGTTGTCTTCGCCTTCGCGCTCGATAGTGTATTCTTCCAGTACGCCGTTTTCCAGAAGGGCTACGCGGCGTTCGAGTTTCTCGGCATTGATGATGATGGTGGAGCCTTCCATGGGATCACAGGATCCGAAGCCGAAGGCTCGTTTAATTTTTTTAAGCATTTTTGTAAACACGGGGTGTGAATAAGCTAGGGTGTGCTATTGCCCGCAATGTTCCCGGAGGGCCGCCTCCCGGCAGGAGCGGCTGGATTTCAAGCTGTGGAGATGGCCGGAAAGGAATCATGCAGGCAGATGCGTTGATGTGATGCGGCAGTACGGCAGGCGCAAGGCCGGAGCGCTGGCTCCGGAGGTTCCGTCTTCAGTCTTCCGCGTCAGTAACATTAGTGAAGAAGTCCAGTTCCTGAAGGGCTTTTCCGGTACCTTCCGCAACGGCGCTGAGCGGGTCTTCCGCAATGTGGATGGGCAGGCCGGTCTGCTCATGAAGGAGCTGGTCCAGTCCGCGCAGCAGGGCGCCTCCGCCGGCTAGAACGATCCCCCGGTCCACGAGGTCGGCGGCCAGTTCGGGGGGGCAGCGTTCCAAAGTCGTCCGCACGGCGTCAACAATTGTGTTGAGTTGTTCCGTGAGCGCTTCGCGCACTTCTTCTGATCGGATTGTCACTGTCTTGGGCAGGCCCGCGACCAGGTCGCGGCCCTTGACCTCGATAGAGAGTTCCTGGGGCAGGGGATAGGCGGAGCCGATGCGGATTTTAATGTCCTCGGCGGTGCGTTCCCCGACCATAAGATTGTAGGTTCTCCTCATGTAGGAGATAATGGCGTCATCCAGCTCGTCCCCGGCGCAGCGGACGGAACGGCTGTAAACGATGCCGGAGAGGGAAATAAGTGCCACTTCCGTGGTGCCCCCGCCGATGTCCACGATCATGTTGCCGGCGGCTTCCTGGACTGGAAGGCCCACGCCGATGGCGGCGGCCATCGGCTCCTCAATCAGGTGCACGCGGCGCGCTCCCGCCGCTTCCGCGGATTCCTTGACGGCCCTGCGTTCCACTTCCGTAATGCCGGAGGGAATGGCGATGAGCACGCGCGGCTTGATCAGGTAATACCTGGCCGTGGCTTTTTTAATGAAGTAACGGAGCATTTCCTCCGTGATGTAGAAGTCGGCGATGACGCCGTCCTTCAGCGGCCGGATGGCCGTGACGGAGCCGGGGGTGCGGCCCAGCATTCGCTTGGCTTCGTCCCCCACGGCCAGAACCTTGTCTCCCTTGACGGCGACGACCGAGGGCTCTCGCAGAACGATGCCCTGGTCCTTGACGTTGACCAGCGTGTTGGCGGTGCCCAGGTCAATGCCAATGTCATAGGAGAAAAGTTTGACAATTTTCTGAAAGAAAGATGACATAAAAAACTAGTGGATAAAGGCGTAGCCCTGAAACAGCCGGGGGGAGGAACGCCACACTTTTTCCTTTTCACGGGACTGAAAGCCTGGCACCCGGACCGGGGCTGCGGGATAATCCCGTACAGGACGAATCGACTATGAAAAAACATGCCTTCCAGGTCAAGCGGAAGATGCGGGATGACATATGTATTTGCATTATCAGCAAGGATGTACTATATGAATGAAAGATGGCGGCAGTGTTTCCCCGTATATCCAAATTACATTCACCTATTCCATTTATGAAAGTCACTACTATCCTGACGGCGGCGGCATGCCTGGCTGGTTCTTTCTCTCTTTATGCGGACCCGGCTGCGGACAGGGAAGAAGCTGCGTCATCCACGGGAGCCTATTCCGTAGCAGGAGCCCTCCGCCTGCCTGAAAATACGACCAAGAGGGATGTCTACGGCATGAACGTGGGCTGGAAGCTGTTCAAGGGCAAAAATGCCCCGGAAGGAGTGAACAGTCCGGACTTTAATGATTCTTCCTGGGAATCCGTGAATCTTCCCAACGGCATTGAGCTTCTTCCGGAGGAGGCCAGCGGCTGCTCCAATTACCAGGGGCCGGTGTGGTACCGGAAGACGTTCACGGCCCCGGAGAAGCTGAAAGGCAGGAGGAATACCCTGTATTTTGAAGGCATCATGGGGAAGAGCGAGGTTTGGGTGAACGGGGAGAAGGCCGCGGAGCATTTCGGGGGTTATCTTCCCGTCATCGTGAATCTGGACAAGTGGCTGAAGCCGGGCCAGAAGAACGTGATCGTCGTGAAGGCGGACAATTCCAACGACGGGTCCTATCCTCCTGGCAAGCCCCAGGAAAGCCTGGATTTCGCCTACTTCGGAGGCATTTACCGTGACGTTTACCTGATTTCCACCGGTCCTGTCTATATCACGGACCCGAACGAGGCCGGAACCGTTGCCGGCGGCGGAGTTTTCTTCCGGACGGAATCCCTTGACCCCCGTACCCGCAAAGGCAGGGTGGGAGTGAAGGTGCAGGTGGCCAACGATACGGACAAGGAACAGAAGGTGCGCGTGCAGGCGCTGATGACGGACCCCAAGGGCGTGGACCCCGTCGGAGAGACCGCCCCGCTGGTCATTCCGCCCCATTCCACGGGTGAAGTGGATATTCCCCTGGTGATCTCCAATGTGAAGCCGTGGTCGCCGGACAATCCCAACCTGTACACCCTGAGCGTGGAGGTATGGAACGCCGCCGGAGGGAACAATGCCAAGAATCCGGCCCATCTGCTGGACAACCGCTCCATGAGGGTGGGCGTCCGGACCGTGGAGATTACGGAAAAGGGGCTGGTGCTGAATGGCTCCCTGTTCCCTGAAAAGCTGATTGGCGGCAACAGGCACCAGGATTTCGCCCGGCTGGGGAATGCAGTTCCCAACAACTTGCAATGGCAGGACGCCGTGAAGCTGAGGAAGGCCGGCATGCGTGTAATCCGGAGCGCCCATTATCCGCAGGATCCGGCCTTCATGGACGCCTGCGACCGCCTGGGCCTTTTCGTCATCGTCGCTACGCCGGGCTGGCAGTTCTGGGGCAAGGGGCCTTTTGCGGACCGGGTTTATGACGACATCCGCCAGATGGTGCGCCGGGACAGGAACCATCCCTCCGTGATGATGTGGGAGCCCATTTTGAACGAGACCCATTACCCGGCGGATTTCGCCAAGAAGGCCCGCGACCTGGTGCATGAGGAATACCCGTATAAGGGCTGTTACACCGCTTGCGACGCGGTGGCCCAGGGCAATCAGCATTATGAGGTGCTGTACGCCCACCCGGCCACGGGGGACAAGCACTGGTCCATCAAGGAACGGAAGGACAACAAGCCGTATTTTACCCGTGAATTCGGGGATAACGTGGATACCTGGTCCGCCCATAACTCCACCTCCCGCGCGGCGCGCCACTGGGGTGAAGTCCCCATGATGGTGCAGGCCCTCCATTACCTCAAGACCTCGTTCCCGTACACTACGTATGATACCCTGAACGCCGCTTCGGCCTACCACTTCGGCGGTTGCCTGTGGCACCCCTTCGACCACCAGCGCGGCTATCATCCGGACCCTTTCTACGGCGGCATTCTGGATGCCTTCCGCCAGCCCAAGACCTCCTATTACGCCTTCATGTCCCAGCGGCCCCAGAAGACGCGCAATGAGCTCGGCTCCGGTCCCGTGGTGTACATAGCCAACGAATGCACGCCTTTTTCTCCGGAAGACGTGACGGTGTTTTCCAACTGTGATTCCGTTCGCCTGAGCGTCAACGGAGGCGCGCCGGTGGAAAAGAAGGTGGCTTCCTACCCCAACGGCCTCAAGCGCGTTCCCGTCGTGTTCCCGAAGGCCTGGGATTTCATGGAAAACAAGAAGCTCGCCCGCGCCGGCAAGGAAGGGGCGGTGAAGCTGGTGGCGGAAGGCCTGATTGGCGGCAAGGTGGTGACCAGGCATGAAGTGCGGCCCTCCCGGAGGGCGGAAAAAATCCGCCTGAGCCTGGACCGTGAGGAAGGCGTGGAGCTGTGCGCCAACGGTTCCGACGTGTTTGCGGTGGTGGCGGAAGTCACGGACAGCCGTGGAACGGTGAAGCGCCTGAATGATGAAGAGCTTGTCTTTTCTGTGGAAGGTCCTGCCGAATTGCTGACGGATTCACCGGACGGCACCCTGACCCAGCCCGTCAAGTGGGGCTCCGCTCCGGCGCTGGTGCGCCTGGGCGCCAAGCCCGGAACAGTGACGGTGAGGGCCTCCGTGAAGCATCCCGGCTCTCAGAAACCCGTTTCCGGCGTCTTGAAGTTTGACACGAAGGCTCCCGGGCTGAACATGCTCTTCACGGAAGATGCCGTAGGCAAGGCGAAGAAGGGGGCGGCTGCGCCGTCTTCCGCAGAGGCGCCTGCTTCCGAACGGGAAAAATCCCTCCAGACGGAGCTGGAAAAGGTGCGCCATGAGCTTAACAAGCTGCGCAACGACAAGGTGAGCGCCCAGCAAAGCCACTTTGAATAACCGGACTCCCCGCCATGCTGAGAGAAAAGATCATCCGTTTCTGCCTGCTCCTGCTCCGGCTGGGGATGGGGGGCTTTTTTCTCTTTGTGGCGGGGCGCAAGCTGTTCCACCTGGACCAGCTCCAGGCGACTATTGACCGGTTCGCCATTTTCCCGGAGGCCTGGGGGCATCCCCTGGCCTGCCTGGGCGTGGCGTGCGAGATCGTGGTGGGTCTGGGACTCCTCTTCCGCCGGACCTGCGCCGGCGCCGCGCTGCTGGGCAGTGCGCTGACGTTCACGTTTGTAGCCCTCTTTGTGCAGGGCTGGATCAGGGGGCTTGCCCTTTCCTGCAATTGCATCGGCGTGGAAAGGGAAGTGACCAGCTATCCCTTTGAAGTGGCGTGGAGGCTGGGCCTGTTCCTGCTGATGCTGGTCATCCTGTGGAATTCCTGCCGCAAGGGGAAGACATACTTCAATGTGACCCGGCTGGATTTCAGCGAAATGTGACCGATGGGAAAGGGCGTGCGGCCGTTTTCAGGCCTGGAACGTTTCTCTGGGAATACATTCCGGGGAGAAGGATTTCCAGGGACCGGAAGACCCTTGCTCCCTGAAGGCAGTTTCGCGTGCACGCCGCCGCATTCATATATGCTTGGAGAACAGGCTCCCTTTCCCGGAATGAAGGTTTGATCCGTTCATTCTTCAGATTTACTCACCCTGCGGGCTTCAAGCTGCGCTTTCCGACCTGCCGGTTTGTCCGGTTTCCCGACCTTCATAGCCTCATTTTACCAATGAACGCCGCCTTCCGTCCAATCGGGTTTTCACCGTTTCTTGAGACCGGTGTTCGTCGTGGAAAATTTCCTTGCAGGGGCAGGGAGGCAGGGTATCGTCCGGAGGGATGGAGAAGCCTGAAGCCCGCAGGAAGGAGGAACCCGCAGGCCGGCGCATCACCCTCCGCTTGTTCTCCGGCGCGAACCCTGTGCACATGCCCTGGCTGCCGCCAAAAGAAGGCGCACCTTTCCCGGGCGCCTTTGCCGCCGTACTGTCTTACAGCTTGTGGCCGAAGGTATCTTCCGGCTTCAGGGATTTGATCAGTTCCAGCAGGAGCTTGATCGTGTTTTCCACGTCCGTAAGGGCGGCCGTTTCCACCGGGGAATGCATGTAGCGCAGGGGCAGGGATACCAGAGCGGAGGCCACGCCGTTGCGGGAAACGTAAATGCTGTCCGTGTCCGTTCCGGTGCGGCGTCCGGCGGCTTCGTGCTGGAGCGGGATTTTGTTCTTGTCAGCCACGATTTCCAGGCGCGCCACCAGGTTGGGGTGGTTGGCCGTGCCGTGGATGACCGCGGGACCGCCGCCCAGCTTGATGTCTCCGAATTTGCCCTTGTCCAGTCCGGGGGAGTCCGTGGCATGCGTCACGTCAATGCAGATGGCCGCGTCCGGACGCAGGCGGTGGGTGATCATTCCCGCGCCGATGCAGCCCACTTCCTCCTGGACGGCGTTGACGAGCATCACGTTCCAGGCGAGGGGCTTTTTCAGCTTGCACAGTTTCCTTGCTATTTCCGACAGGACGAAACCGCTCAGGCGGTTGTCCAGGGCGCGGCATACCAGCTTGCTTTCATTCATCAGCATGGGGCCGTCGCAATAGACGCCCACATGGCCCACGCGCAACCCGAGTTCCGCCACCTCCTTGTCGGAGGATGCACCTACGTCAACGTAGATTTCCCAGATTTTAGGTTCCTTTTCCCCGGGTTCCCGCAGGTGGATGGCCGTGTTTCCGGTTACGCCCGTTACTTCCCCCTGGGAGCCCAGGAAGCGCACGCGGCGTCCGCGGGCGATGGCCGTATCCGTGCCGCCCACGCGCTCCACGTAAAGGAAGCCGTCCTTGGTGATATGGCGGATCATGAAGCCGATTTCATCCGCATGGGCTTCAATCATGAGCGTGGGAGCGTTTTCCGCTTCCGCGTGGAAGGTGGCCCAGGTGTTGCCGTAGGTGTCGCACTGGACGTCTTCCGTGTACTTGCGCAGCTCGTCCGCCCAGATTCGCTGGGCGTCTATTTCAAAGCCGGAGGGGCTGGGAGTTTCCAGAAGTTCCGTTAAAAATTCAAGACTGTCGTCGCTGATCTTCATGGCTTTTGTATAGCACCGTTCCCGTATCCGCTCAACAGGAAAGCATGGCTGCCGGCGGGGAGATGTTCCGGGAGGGGGATGAAAAAGCCCCGCCTGCACGGGATGCGGGCGGAGCCGGGAAATGGTTTCAGCCGGGGCTAGGCCTGCTTGACCGGAGAAAGCCCTTCCAGGACGTTCTGCTTGTCCATGATATAGCCGGTGTCCGGATCATGGTACTGCGTGGAGTAAACGGATGTTCTGGCGCTCCCGTACGGGTCCGTTTCCTTCGCGACGGGAAGACGGTTGCTCAGGGAGGGGAAGCACTGCTCCACCAGTTCAAAGGTGGTGACGGGCTCCGGCACCAGGTTGACGGAGAAGATTCCGCATTCCCATGCCTTTTCCACATCCCTGACCAGGCGGTTCATGGGATAGAGCTGGTGGCGTTCCAGCAGGGCCGCTTCCAGTTCTTCCGTTCCTTCCGGGGCGGCGGCCAGCAGATCCGCCACGCTCATGTCCGCTCCCGTTCCGGTGACTTCCGGAAGGTAGACGTTCAGCACGCGTCCGAACCGGAGGTTGATGAAGGCTTTCATTTCCACCAGCGCGGCAAGCCATTCATCTTCCGGTTCGCGGAGCAGGGGGGAATGTTCATTGCCCGTTTCCGGCTGGGTGTCAATGCAGGTAACGTAGGTTACCCGTTCCGCCTTCACCTCATGCAGGAGGTCGATCAGGGTTTTAACCTGCGCCAGAAAAGGGGCCATGTTCTGCCGGATGGCTCTGCGCCCTTCCCGGAGGGAGGGGCAGATGATCACGGCCTGCCCGAATTCCTTGCCGCGCAGCAGGGACAGATTGGTTTCATCAATCAGGTAGTCGAAGTACCGTTTTGAGGACCAGAAGGCGCCGAGGGCGCAGGAGGAACCGATGAGTGCCGTGTCTGTCATGGGGAGGTGCGGAGGTTGGGCGGTTGAGTGGGATGGTGCCGTTATTTCAGGGCGTCAAAGGCGGATTTGAAGAGGAAGTATCCCCAGCCCCAGTCTTCATTGCCGGCCCAGTCCTTGTCATAGTGGTGGCGGGGCAGCAGGAAGCGTTCCGGGTGGGGCATCAGGCCCATGGCGCGGCCGGTGGAATCCTGGAGGCCCGCGATGCTGCATTCACAGCCGTCGCGGTTGTCCACGTACTGGAGAGCCACATTTCCGGCAGCCAGGTATTTTTCCGCATCTCCGGGGCGGGTGACCAGGCGGCCTTCCGCGTGGGCGGAGGGCAGCTCGAATTCATCCGGAAGGCCCTGGAGGAAGGGTGAGTTTTTAGCTACCTTCACCAGCTTGGCCCAGACGCATTCAAAACGTTCCTTCTTGTTGTCAATCAGGCTGGAATCCGGCAGAATCCCCAGCTTGGTGAGTATCTGGAAGCCGTTGCAGATGCCCAGGAGCAGGCCGCCTCCGGCATGGTGCCGGTGCAGGGCGTCTCCCAGGAAGCGTTCCGTTTCCAGCTGGGCCAGGCGGCCGCTGGTGACGTAGTCCCCGTAGCTGAAGCCGCCGCCGAGGACGACGAGCTGGGATTTGGCGACGTGTTCCGGCGTGGCCGTGGCGATGGGCTGGATCTGGGTGGAGAAGCCGGCCGCGCGCAGGGCGCGTTCCGTTTCCGCGTCACAGTTGGTGCCGGGGTATTTCAGTAAAAGTGCGTGAGGCATATTGGTAGAAATGAATCGTTGGTATGGTTAGGTCCCGGTTTTTGGAAATCAATAATAAGGGGTGAGCCCGTCTTTCCAGAGCTTCTTGAGTTTGGCTACGTCGCAGTCCAGCACCTTTTCCCCGCCGCAGCAGGTGGCGGTGAGGCGCTTTTCCTTCGTGACGCTACCGATGCAGGCGCAGGGGAAGCCGGCCATGGCCGCTTCAAAGTCCGCGGCGAATTCCGGGTCCACTTCCACCAGGATGCGGCCCGTGCTTTCACTGAACAGGGGGACTGCCGGGGATTTCCATCCGTTGACGGTCGGCGCCTTCGTGAGGTCCAGCCGTACGCCGCCCTTGCCGGAGAAGGCCATTTCCGCCGCCGTGACGGCCAGGCCGCCTTCGGAGACGTCGTGGGCGGAGAGCACCAGGCCGGAAGTCAGGGCGTTGTAATAGGCCTTGTACAGTTCTATGTTTGCTGCACAGTCCGTTTGGGGGACCTTGCCGTCTTCCACGCCGTGGGTGCGTGCGAAAACGGAGCCGCCCATCTCGTCTTCCGTGTGGCCGATGAGGTACAGCAGGCTGTCGTTCCGCCGCAGGGAGGAGCCGATAACATGGTCCGGACTTTCCACCACGCCGAAGCCGGAGCAGAGGAAGGTGACGGGCACGTTGATGGGGCCGTCTTCCGTTTCAAAGTAGTTGTAGAAGGAGTCCTTGCCGGAGATGAAGGGGGCGTTGTACGCGTCCGCCGCTCTGGCGATGGCCTTCACGCATTCCACCAGGCGGCCGAGTTCCGCCGGGTCTTCCGGGTTGCCCATGCAGAAGTTGTCCAGCAGGCCGATCTTGTCCGGGTTGGAGCCTACCAGGATGAGCTGGCGCACGCATTCGTCCACGGTGCCGGTGCCCATGGCGTAGGGGTCCGTCTTGCCCCATTCCGGAAGAATGGCGCAGGCCATGGCCATGCACTTGTCCGAGCCGTCGATGTCCACCACGGAGCCGTCCTGCGGGGCGTCCGCCTGTGCGCCCGCCAGGGGCTTCAGAATGGTGTTGCCCTGCACTTCATGGTCGTATTCCCGGATGATGGGTTCGCGGGAGACGATGGCGAAGTCTCCCATGACGGTTTCCAGGGATTTGTTCAGGTCCTTGTCCGGGAGGGGCAGGCCCGTGAGGCCCTTGCCGGGGGTGAAGACGGATTCCAGCTTCTTGATGGGGGCGTCATGCAGCTTGGAGTTGTCCAGGCAGCAGACGAGTTCCCCCTTGTGCCAGACTTTCAGGATGCCCGTATCGTCGGAATGGCCCAGGACGGTCAGCTCCGTCTGGAAGGTGTCCGCCAGCTTCTGGAGCTCCGGCAGGTCTTTTTCCTCCACGGCCAGGACCATGCGTTCCTGGGATTCCGACAGGAAGATTTCCCAGGAGATGAGGCCCGGTTCCTTAAGGGGTGCGTTGTCCAGGAAGATTTCCCCGCCCGTGACGGAGAGCATTTCACCGGCGGCGGAAGAGAAGCCGCCCGCGCCGCAGTCCGTGATGAAGACGATGAGGCCGCGTTCGCGCGCTTCCAGAATAAAGTCCAGCGTTTTCTTTTCCTCAATCGGGTTGCCGATCTGCACGGCGGTGAAGTCCTCTTCGTGGGAGGCTTCGTCCAGCGCGGCGGAGGAGAAAGTGGCCCCCTTGAGGCCATCGCGTCCCGTGCGTCCGCCGATGACGATCACCTTGAGGCCGGGGCGCATTTCCTTCAGGATGTCCCCGCGGGGAATCACGCCGGCGGTTCCGCAGAAGACGAGGGGGTTGTAAATGTACGTGGGGTCAAACTGGATGGCGCCGTTCACGGTGGGAATGCCCATGCGGTTGCCGTAGTCGCGCACGCCGCGCACCACGCCGCGCATGATGCCCAGGGGGTGGATGACGTCCGGAGCGGTGATGTCCGCCGGGTCCGTATCCGGAGCGCCGAAGCAGAAGACGTCCAGGGAGGCAATGGGCTTGGCGCCCTTGCCTGCGCCCAGAATGTCGCGGATGACGCCGCCCAGCCCGGTGTTGGCCCCGGCATAGGGTTCAATGGCGGAGGGGTGGTTGTGCGTTTCCGCCTTCAGGCAGACGGCCAGCTTGTCGTCCAGGGCGATGAAGCCGGCGTTGTCGTCAAACGCGCTGAGCACGAAGCCCGGCTTGCGTTCCATGATCTTTTCGGAAGGCTTCTTGATGTAGGTCTTGAAGAGGCTGTCCACGGTTTCCGGCGCGCCTCCGTTGACGCTGTGGCTGATGGAGGCGGAGAAGATGCGGTGCTTGCAGTGTTCCGACCAGGTCTGGGCGATCACTTCCAGCTCCACGTCAGTGGGGTCGCGGTCGATTTCGCGGAAAATCTGCTGGACGACTTCCATGTCCTCGCGGGACAGGGAAAGCTTCTGCTTTTTGCTGAGTTCAAGCAGTTCGTCGCTGCTCAGGTCCCTCACGGGAACGGTGCGGTAGGTTTTGGCGGACATGTGGATGGGGAAGGAGAGGGGTTAGGCGATGGTCCAGTTGTGAATGGCGGGGTTGCAGACGTCCTTGGCAAAGCGCGCCGCCAGGGCTTCCTTGTCCCCCTGGCCGAAGACGTACACGCGCTGGGTGATTTTCAGGCCGTCCAGGGTAAAGCCCATGTTCTGGCGGCCGCGGTAGTTTTGCAGGATGGCTTCCTTTTCCAGGTCCAGGGCGCCGGCCTTCATGCCGTAGTCAATCGTGAACAGGGAGTCTTTCAGGATGGGGGCGGCCTGTTCCGTGCATTCCTGGGAGATGGGGTCCACCAGTACACTCAGGAGATATTCGCGGGCTTTTTGTTCGTCCCCGCTGATTTCTACGGTGTAAACGCGGCTGCGGCGGAAGGTGAGGCCGGCATTCAGGGGAGTGTAGAGCAGTGCGTCCGCGTTGGCGGCGGCCTGGAACCGGCTGATAACTTCAAAGTGGAGGGTCATATCGCTCAAGAATGTTGGTAAAATGAAAAATGGGGGCCGGTCGGACAACCGGCTCCCATGAAAGGGGAAAGGGCTCAGGCCTTGTTCTGGAGCCGGGAGAGGACTTCCTCGTAGGCTTCCATCACGTTGCCCAGGTCCTGGCGGAAGCGGTCCTTGTCCATCTTCTCGCCGGTCTTGATGTCCCACAGGCGGCAGGTGTCCGGGGAAATCTCGTCAGCCAGCACGATCTGGGAGGGATCTTCCGCCAGACGGCCGAATTCAATCTTGAAGTCCACCAGCGTCAGGCCCACCTGCTTGAAGAAATCAATCAGCACGTCGTTCACGATGCGGGCCTGGTCCTTCAGGAAGGCGCATTCCTCTTCCGTGGCGGCATTCAGTTCACGGGCGTAATCATCATTGATGAAGGGATCGCCCAAGTCGTCGTCCTTGTAGGAAAACTCCACGATCGGCTTCTTGAAGGGGGTGCCTTCCTTGACGCCCATGCGGCGGCTGAAGGAGCCGGCGGCGATGTTGCGCACGATCACTTCCAGGGGAAGGATGGAAACCTTTTTCACGTCGATGTTGATGTCGTCCACGTCCGCGACCAGGTGGGTCTTCACACCCTTGCTTTCCAGCATGCGGTAAATGACCAGGGTGATGGCCTTGTTCATCCTGCCCTTGTTTTCAAACTGGGCCTTCTTGGCTCCGTTTCCGGCGGTGGCGTCGTCCTTGTATTCCATGCGGAGGACGTTGGGATTGTCAGTCGTATAAAGGCGTTTGGCCTTCCCTTCGTAAATAGGTTCCATGATACGTGTTGCGCAGGGTTGAATGCGTGCGGGGATGTTACGCCAGACGTTCCGCACGGTCAAGCCGCAACTGGACGAAGGAAGGGGGCGCCTCCGCACGCCCTTGCGGCTATCCCATGGGGAAGGAATTGACAAGGGCCATCCAACCGGGCAAACCCGGTTTTCCGGTCTCTGGACTCGGGTCTTTTCCGGAGAGCCACGGAGGTGAATGTCTGAAATCCGGCACAAACCGGCGGCCATTATTCTTCTGAATGAAAAAAGCATAATCAACTTGCCACCTGTTTCCGCGGATGTTAGGAAGATGATTGATGTTCAAACTGGCTGCATGTTTCTGGACGGCTCTCGCTCTCACACTTCCGTCCCGGGCGGAGGACACCTGCCATTCCGATGTTGAAAGTTGGAGTACTCTAAGATGCCCGGTTCAGTATTTTGCCGTGGAATCCCAGAACAGCCGCTATTGGACGACCCTTTTTCCGGACAATCCGCCCTTTGCCTATGCGTGCCTGTACCTTCCTTCGTTTGACCGTGAATTCGGCTTTTATCTGGACGGGAACGAACTGTGCTGGGCCAGAGCCATCGGGCCATGCAGCATGCAGATGCTATCCCAGTTTCCGGTGGCGGATTTCCGGAGTCCCGGGATGAAACAGGCTGCCGTGCTGCTGACCTGCTTGCACTTTCCCGTTTTAGGGAATCTTTTGGAGGGATGGGACTGTGTTGCCGATACCGTAACGGAAGAAGACCCTTTTGCCGGGCGTAAAAGAAATATGGTTCTGAATTTCCTCCAATTCCGGGAATATCGTGAGCTCTCTGCCGCCTGGGTGGAGGCCGTGGTCAATCCTGTTCTTTACAGTCGCTTATTTGTTAAAAGAGGCCGGACGGCATTAAACCCTGCCGTAGCGGCTGAACTTCGCAAAACGTGGGATGAAGCGGTCACTCGCAGAACTTTCCCCATGGACCTGTACCGCCAGTACGTGACCGGGTGCGACGGGAATTACTGCTACTTCCGCGGGGAGTCCGGCGCTATGGCGGAAGACCTGTGCCGGGGAGAAGGCAGGATGAGGCCGGCCATGAGGTTTCTGGCCTGGGGATTGGCAGACATGGCCATGATGGATGATTTGACCCCGGCAGGGGAGCAATGGGTGATGAAGCAGTGCGCCGCCGTCCGGAAGTATGCCGCAGAAGCGGGTGACGAGCCGCCTCCCATGGTGTCCAGTGAATGGGTGGAGGGATTCAGTAAACGGGTTTGGAAACGAATGGAGCAGGAGGAGGCCGCCCGGGAACGGGAAAAAAGCATGCGCGGGGAGTTTGCAGCTGCGGAAGAGGAGCCGGAAGAAAAAGCGCCCTCCCCGTATTCGGGAGAAAAATATGTCCGTGGGTTCCGGGAGCGTTTTCTGAAGCCTTTGGGAACAAATCCCCTTTGGAAGGATTTGTTCCCGGCGGGGACGGAGGGGAAGCCCGCCGTGTGCTGTTTGCTTCCCGGGCGCGGCATCTGCGGTTTTTATCTGGATGGCCCCCTCATGGGGCGTGCGGAATCCCAGTCACATCATCCCTGGGAGGTTTATGACAGCTGGTTTTTTCACCGGGTACCGGAAAGGGAGTTATTCCCTTATGAGGGCATTCCGGATGCGGAGGGGGATTGTGAAGCCAGGGTGAAGAGGGAGTGGCTCATCGTCGGGAGGGAGATAGGCGGCATGATGGAAGGGTTGCTCACCGGGATTGCCAGGGGAGAGCTGGTGTCCGGAAAAGGGAGAACGGCTCATCACGTGGACGATACCGGCTTTTGCATCGTGCGCGGGGCTGACGGAACGGAGAGGATCATGTCTGCCGCTGATGCTGATTTGGGAACCGTGGTGGAGCTGATGGATTTATTGTATACCATGGACCTGCTGTTCACTTGCGATGAGGATTATTTGAAGGGAATTATTGAGAAGCGTGCCGTGCTGCAGGGAAGAACGCCGGAGGAAGGGGCGCGGGAATATCGCCGTGAAAGCGGCCTGTGGAGCAGCAGGGGTGGCCGGGCCTGGTGGTTTTAATCCGGGGCCGGGGGGATTTTCCCTGTGTCTTTTCCGGAAACGTCCGGGCTAGGGCTCCGCAGCGGAAGGGCCGGAGATGAATTGCCTTTATTAACTTGCCCATGGTATTCTACTGGTTTAAAAAAATACTGATGTTCAAACTGCTGCTCTGCTTCTGGATGACTTTTTCGCTGGTTCCTTTTCCATCGGCGGCAGATGAGGAGGTAGAAGAAGGAATGACTCTCATTTACCCGGCCCAATATTTCGCATGCGCTTGGGAAGAGGCCTATTGGGGTGACGCCGGCGTTTATTGGGAAATGCTTTTCCCGGAAAATCCCCCCTTTACGTATGCCTGCATTTACCTGGGGTCCTTTGACTAGGAGTTCGGTTTTTATCTGGACGGAACGCTGATGGTTCGGGCTTCTTCCCTGAATTTGAATCCTGCCCAGATGTATTGCAATTGGTTTTTTGAAGGAACCCCTGAAAGGCGCCTTATTCCTTATGAAGGCGAACCATTCTGGATGGATGCCGGGGGCGTGGGCCGGGATTATTCACCCAGGGTGAAACGGGAGTGGATGGATATGGGGAAGGGTTTGTCCCGGCTGATCATCCGGGTCCTGGACCATGCCGCTTCCGGGGAGATTGCCGCCGGGAAGGCGGCGGGGGATTCAGACCCGGATTCCCTGGACATGGTGATCATCCGCGGGACGGACGGAAAAAACAGGATACTGACGCCGCAGGACGAGGGGTTTGAAACCGTGGAGAAGCTGCTGGAGTGTGCGTACAGCGCATACCAGGACGAAAGCGTGAAGGACAGTGCGGGGTATATCATGAAGCATTACGATGTGTTGCGGGGGAAGACTCCGCCGGCGGGAGGGTGCCCCCGCAAAGAGTGCTTTGGAATCAATGGGAGCCGTTTTGACTGGTAGGCGGAAGGGGTTCAGGCAGCCCTTGATGCACTGGCCGTGTGCCTCTACGGGAATTTAGTCTTGATACCGGTAGGGGTGCGCGTATCATGCGCTTTAGTATGCACGCCGACTTGGAGAAATTATTGTCTCTGGGGAAAATCACCCCCTCTCTCGCTGAAAAACTTGATCGCATCGCACCTGGCCGTTACTGCTTCCATACTACCTGGGGCGCCGGCAAAGTCATTTCCTGGAACCTGGCCGCCAAAAAGCTGGTTATTGATTTTGAGGAAAATCCGGAACACGAAGTTGCCTTGGAATTTGCTCCAAAAATTTTGGAGTTCCTCCATGATGACCATTTCCTGGCCAGGCGTTATGAAGATACCGAATCCCTGATCAACCTGTCCGTGGACGATCCGGTGGAACTGGTGCGCGTCACCTTGCAGGGCTACGGCAATTCCCTTACCCCGGAAAAGCTGGAAGCCGCGCTGAAAGGCACCGTGATTGCCGCGGACAAATGGAAGAACTGGTGGGACAAGGTGCGCGCCATGCTCCGTTCCAACGTCCAGTTCATGATGCCTACCCGCAAGGGAGAGCGCATCACGCTCCGCACGAATATTCTTTCCCGCGCCCAGGCTGCCCTGGAGGATTACAACAAGGCCGCGGACCTGAAAGCCAAGGTGCGCGTGCTGGACGGCATCAAGATGGAAACGGTCATGACGGAGCCGGACGCCGTCAACGCCCTGGTTCAGGCGGTGGACGCCGACGTGCGCAACGGCGGAAGCCTGGCTCTTCAGCAGGTGCTGGAGCTGGCCGTGCTCCGGGACGACCTGATCGCCGCCGTGAAGAACACGGAAGCGGCCCAGGCCGCCTACCCCCTCCGTTCCATCGTGGAAGCCAATATCGGCGATGTGGAACGCTTCGCGGAAGTGCTCAATTCCATGCCCGCCGTGCGCCAGAAGCGCGTGTACGTTACGCTGCCCGCCGTCTTTGGAGAAGAGTGGACGCAGAAGGCGCTGGAGCTGTTTGACGCGAGCGGCGCCCGCGCCGTGGGAGAGATTGCCAAGTTCCTGATAGAGGAAGGGCATGACAAGGCCCTGGTCAAGCATTTGAAGCATGAACTGCTGCGCCAGACTCTTCCGGCTGAATCCCTCATCTGGATATGCCGCCAGCGGCATGACGCCTCCAAGCCCCTCTTCGGCCTTCCCGTCGGCATTGCGATGCTTTCCCTGATTGAACAGGACCACATGGACGGCGGCCCCAACCGCATGCTGCGCTTGAAAAACCTGTTTATGGAGGACAAGAACATCATCCAGGAAATGATCAAGGGGCAGGACGTGGCGGAAGTGCGCCAGTTCGCCAAGATGCTGTACAATACCTCCGCCTTCTCCGAACAGGACCGCGGTGCGCTGATGGCCCGCGTGATCAGCGTGTTCCCTGACCTGCACGCCATCGTGCTGGACGCCCTGGTGGATACCTCCGACAAGCCGGAACCGATTTTCGTTTCCTGGGACAGCCTGGAAGCCCGCAAGAAGGAGCTGGAAGAGCTGGTGAATGTGAAGATTCCGGAAAACCTGCACAACAAGAAGATTTCCCGTGCGGAGGGAGACCTCCGTGAAAACGGCGGCTACCAGGATGCCAAGGAAGTGGAAAAGGTGCTTAACCGCCGCCGTTCCGAACTGGAGCAGGCGCTGGCGCTGGCCCGCGGCACGGACTTTGCCGTGACGGATACCTCCAAGGCCGCCATGGGGATGAAGGTGACCCTCCAGCCCCTGGCCGGAGGGGATGCCGTGGTGTACACCATTCTGGGCGCGTGGGATACGAATCCGGAAAAGCACATTGTCTCCTATCTTTCCCAGGTTGGCAAGGAGCTGACGGGCAGGAGCGTGGGAGACCAGGTGAAGATCGTGCCGATGGACGGCGACAAGAAGAAAGTGTTCACCATTACGAAGATTGAAGCCGCTTTTTAATTTTTAAGAGAGTTGCTTTCCCTTTTGACTAAGGCCTTTAAAAAGGCTCCCCATCCTGAAAGGAGGGGAGCCTTTTTGTTGTTCATGGAAAAACTTTCCATTGTTTCACGGATTTAGAATCCGT